>JAABUR0100000760.1_pt1 | contig 65450 bp, 55 predicted proteins | sample 5560091 | NCBI WGS metagenome assembly JAABUR01 (sample SAMN10711879, study PRJNA513375) | rock metagenome | isolation source: Antarctica rocks | place: Antarctica: Victoria Land, University Valley sud
GATCCGTTCGGCGATCACCGTCGCCGGCATCGTCGGCCAGGCTCGCAGCAGCTCCCTGATCCGTGGCTCGACCGCGTCGACAACCGAGACGCGCAGCGCCCGCTCGTAGGTCGGCGGACCGTCGCTGCGCAACGCCGCCTTCACGGTGTTCTTGCTGATGCCCATCACCCGCGCGATCACCTTGATCGGCATCTGCTCCGATCGATGCAGCCGCCGGATCTCCGCCCAGTCCTCCACCGCAAGCACTCGCTCCCTCCCCGGCTCGACTCGAGCCAGGGTCTCGGGAGGGGGTCAACTTTGCGGTGCCGTCAGGGGGTCAGTTTTCACGTGCCGTCGACACGGCGCGCCCTTGCCCTGCTGGAGCGGCAAGGACAGATCACCCGCCACGTCGGGCGTGGGACATTCCTCACTTCCCGGGTGGAGACGCGATCAGACCTGCGCCCAGAGACGAACCCCGCCGAGATCATGGCGGTGCGCCTTCTGATCGAGCCACAGATGGTTCGCTTGGTCGTGGCCTCTGCTGCGCCGACCGACTTCGAGGCGATGCAGCGATGCCTTGCCATGGGCGAGGCGGCCACGACATACGAGGAGTTCGAACGGTGGGACTCGGCATTGCACGGCGCGATCGCTCTCGCGACGCACAACTCGTTCCTCTGGGAGATCTTCAGCTCGATGAACGAGGCGCGCACGCAACCACTGTGGGGAAGCGTCAAGCAGCGCACGTTCACCCCGCAGCGCCGGCGCGAGTACGAGGCTGACCACCGGAGGCTGGTAGAGGCGCTGACGGAGCGGGACGGTGATACTGCTCAGGCGGTGATGCGCGCACATCTGTTGAGGATCCGAAGCGCGCTGCTCGGTGCCGACGCCTAGCTGTCCTGACCCGGCGCGGGCGCTTCGCCTCCCGCCCGAACCGACAAGGGGCCGCCCCGCCGAAGCGGGACGGCCCCTTGGCCCAGCAAGCCAACACGTTCGGAGCTCAGCGGTTGAACTGGCCGTAGTCGTACTCGTCGAGCGGCACCGCCTGGCCGGAACCGGCGCCGAAGGCGTAGTCGTCGTACCCGCTGAGCGAGTACGCCGCCGCACGCGCTTCCTCGGTCGGCTCGACCCGGATGTTGCGGTAACGGGCGATGCCTGTCCCAGCCGGGATCAGCTTGCCGATGATGACGTTCTCCTTGAGCCCGAGCAGCGAATCGCTGCGGGCGTGGATCGCCGCGTCGGTGAGCACCCGGGTCGTCTCCTGGAACGAGGCGGCGGACAGCCACGACTCGGTTGCCAGCGACGCCTTGGTGATGCCCATCAGCACCGGTCGGGCCGAGGCCGGCGTACCGCCGTCGCCGACGACGCGACGGTTCTCCGCCTCGAACCGTGGCCGCTCGATGAGCTCGCCGGGCAGCAGGTCGGCGTCACCGGCCTCCAGGACGTTCACCCGCTTGAGCATCTGCCGGATGATCGTCTCGATGTGCTTGTCGTGGATCGACACACCCTGCGACCGGTAGACCTCCTGCACCTCGGCCACCAAGTGCAGCTGGACGGCGCGCGGCCCGAGGATGCGCAGCACCTCGTGGGGGTCCACGGTGCCCTCGGTCAGCTTGTCGCCGACCTCGACGTGGTCACCGTCGGCCACCCGCAGCCGGGACCGCCGGCTGATCTTCTCGTAGGCCACCTCTTCGGCGCCGTCGTCCGGCACGATGACGATCTTCCGGAGCTTCTCGGTCTCTTCGATCCGGACCCGGCCGGCCGCCTCGGTGATCGGCGCCTTGCCCTTGGGGACCCGGGCCTCGAAGAGCTCGACCACCCGCGGCAGGCCGTGGGTGATGTCCTCACCTGCGATGCCGCCGGTGTGGAACGTCCGCATGGTCAGCTGGGTGCCGGGCTCGCCGATCGACTGGGCGGCGATGATGCCGACCGCCTCGCCGACATCCACGAGCTTGCCGGTGGCCAGCGACCGCCCGTAACACAACGCACAGGTGCCGACCTTTGAGTCACAGGTCAGCACGCTGCGGACCTTGACCTCTTCCACGCCGGCCGCGATCAGCTCACTGATCTTCACGTCCCCGAGGTCGGTACCGGCGGTGGCGAGCACCCGGCCGTCGACCTCGAGATCCTCGGCCAGGGTGCGCGCGTAGACGCTGGTCTCCACGTCGTCGTGGCGGGCCAGCCGCTCGTCCCGGGACCGGACCGCGATGGGCATCCGGATGCCGCGGTCGGTGCCGCAGTCCTCCTCGCGCACGATCACGTCCTGGGAGACGTCGACCAGCCGGCGGGTGAGGTAGCCGGAGTCGGCGGTCCGCAGCGCGGTGTCCGCCAGCCCCTTGCGCGCGCCGTGGGTGGAGATGAAGTACTCCAGCACGGTCAGGCCCTCGCGGAAGTTGGTCTTGATCGGCCGCGGGATGATCTCGCCCTTGGGGTTGGCCACCAAGCCACGCATGCCGGCCAGCTGCCGGATCTGCATCATGTTCCCGCCGGCACCTGAATTGACCAGCATGTAGACCGGGTTGGTCCGCGGGAAGTTCGCCTCCATCGCCCGGGAGATCTCGCTGGTGGCCTGGGTCCAGATCTCGATGAGCTCCTGCCGGCGCTCGTCGTCGGTGATCACGCCGCGCTCGTACTGCTTCTGGACCTTGTCGGCCTTGTCCTCGTAGCCTTCGAGGATCTCCTGCTTGCCGGGGGGGGTCACCACGTCCTCGATCGCGATCGTGACGCCGGAGCGGGTGGCCCACGTGAAGCCGTACTCCTTGAGCGCGTCCAGCGTGGCGGCGACCTGGACCTTCGGATACCGCTCGGCCAGGTCGTTGACCAGCGCGGAGAGCTGCTTGCGGGCCACCTCGTAGTTCACGAAGGCGTAGTCCACCGGCAGCGTCTCGTTGAACAGAGCGCGCCCGACCGTAGTCTGGATCCGCAGCGGCTGGCCCGGCTCCCACTCCTCGGGCGGCGACCAGGTCTCACCGGCGGCAGGCTCGACGCGCTCGACATCGCGCATCCGTACGCCGATCATCGCCTGCAGGTCGATCTCCTTGGCATCCAGCGCCATCACCGCCTCGGCCACCGAGGAGAAGTTGCGGCCTTCGCCGCGCGCGCCCTCCTTGGCCAGCGTGAGGAAGTACAGCCCCGTGATCATGTCCTGACCCGGCATCGCGATCGGCCGGCCGGAAGCCGGCGAGAGGATGTTGTTCGAGGACAGCATGAGAATGCGCGCCTCGGCCTGCGCCTCGGCCGACAGCGGCAGGTGCACGGCCATCTGGTCGCCGTCGAAGTCGGCGTTGAAGGCGCCGCACACCAGCGGGTGGATCTGGATGGCCTTGCCCTCGACGAGCTGCGGTTCGAAGGCCTGGATGCCGAGGCGGTGCAGCGTCGGAGCGCGGTTGAGCAGCACCGGGTGCTCGGTGATGACCTCCTCGAGGACATCCCAGACCACCGGCCGGGCCCGCTCGACCATCCGCTTGGCACTCTTGATGTTCTGCGCGTGGTTGAGGTCGACCAGCCGCTTCATGACGAACGGCTTGAACAGCTCGAGCGCCATCTGCTTGGGCAGACCGCACTGGTGCAGCTTGAGCTGCGGGCCGACCACGATGACCGAGCGGCCGGAATAGTCGACGCGCTTGCCCAGCAGGTTCTGGCGGAATCGGCCCTGCTTGCCCTTGAGCATGTCCGAGAGCGACTTGAGCGGGCGGTTGCCCGGACCGGTCACCGGCCGGCCGCGCCGGCCGTTGTCGAACAACGCGTCGACGGCCTCCTGGAGCATCCGCTTCTCGTTGTTCACGATGATCTCGGGCGCGCCCAGGTCGAGCAGCCGCTTGAGCCGGTTGTTCCGGTTGATCACCCGGCGGTAGAGGTCGTTGAGGTCGCTGGTGGCGAACCGGCCACCGTCGAGCTGGACCATCGGGCGCAGGTCCGGCGGGATCACCGGTACGCAGTCCAGCACCATGCCGGAAGTGCTGTTGCGGGTGTTGAGGAACGCCGAGACGACCTTGAGCCGCTTCAGAGCCCGGGCCTTCTTCTGCCCCTTGCCGGTGCGGATGATGTCCCGCAGCGACTCGGCCTCGCTCTCGAGGTCGAAGTTCACCAGCAGCAACTGCAGCGCCTCAGCGCCCATCCCGCCGGTGAAGTACTGGCCGAAGCGGTCGCGCAGCTCGCGGTAGACGATCTCGTCACCCTCGAGGTCCTGGACCTTGAGATTCTTGAACTTGTCGAAGACCTGCTCGAGGCGGTCGAGCTCGCGCCCGGCCCGCTCCCGGATCTGGCGCAGCTCCCGGTCGGCGCCGTCGCGGACCTTGCGGCGTACGTCGCCCTTGGCACCCTCCGCCTCCAGCTCGGCGAGGTCGGTCTCCAGCTTCTTCGCCCGCGCCTCGATGTCGGCGTCGCGGCGGTCCTCGAGCCGCTTGCGCTCAACCGAGATCTGCGCCTCGAGGCTGGGCAGGTCGCGGTGACGGGCCTCTTCGTCGACCGAGGTGACCAGATACGACGCAAAGTAAATGATCTTCTCGAGGTCCTTGGGAGCCAGGTCCAGCAGGTAGCCGAGCCGGCTCGGGACGCCCTTGAAATACCAGATATGGGTGACCGGGGCGGCCAGCTCGATGTGCCCCATGCGCTCCCGACGCACCTTGGCGCGGGTCACCTCGACACCGCACCGCTCACAGATGATGCCCTTGAAGCGGACCCGCTTGTACTTGCCGCAGTAGCACTCCCAGTCGCGGGTCGGACCGAAGATCTTCTCGCAGAAGAGCCCGTCCTTCTCCGGCTTCAAGGTGCGGTAGTTGATGGTCTCCGGCTTCTTGACCTCGCCGTGGCTCCAGGTCCGGATGTCGTCGGCGGTGGCCAGGCCGATACGCAGCTCATCGAAGAAATTCACGTCAAGCAAGGGACGTCCCTCTTCTCGCGGGGTGGTGCGGGGGGTCGTGCGGGGTGTCCGGGAATCAGACCTCTTCGACCGAGCTCGGCTCGCGGCGGCTGAGGTCGATACCCAACTCCTCGGCCGCGCGGAAGACGTCCTCGTCGGTGTCGCGCATCTCGATGGACATGCCGTCGCTGGAGAGCACCTCGACATTGAGGCACAGCGACTGCATTTCCTTGATCAGCACCTTGAAGGACTCCGGAATTCCGGGTTCCGGCACGTTCTCGCCCTTGACGATCGCCTCGTAGACCTTGACCCGGCCGAGGACGTCGTCGGACTTGATGGTGAGCAGCTCCTGCAGCGCGTACGCCGCGCCGTAGGCCTCGAGCGCCCATACCTCCATCTCACCGAAGCGCTGGCCGCCGAACTGCGCCTTGCCGCCCAACGGCTGCTGGGTGATCATGGAGTACGGACCGGTCGACCGGGCGTGGATCTTGTCGTCGACCAGGTGCAGCAGCTTCATGATGTAGATGTAACCGACCGAGACCGGCTGCGGGAACGGCTCCCCGCTCCGGCCGTCCATCAGCACCGTCTTGCCCGACACCCCGATCTGCTGGACACCGTCGCGGTTGGGCAGGGTCGAGCTGAGCAGCCCGGTGATCTCCTCCTCGCGGGCGCCGTCGAAGACGGGGGTGGCGGTTGGGGTGCCCGGCGCTCCCGCGAACGCCTCCGCCGGCAACCGGGCGGTCCAGTCCGGCTTGCCCTCGACCGACCAGCCGGTCTTGGCCACCCAGCCGAGGTGCGTCTCGAGCACCTGGCCGATGTTCATCCGGCGGGGTACACCGTGCGGGTTGAGCACGATGTCGACCGGCGTACCGTCCTCGAGGAACGGCATGTCCTCCTGCGGGAGGATCTTGGCGATGACGCCCTTGTTGCCATGCCGGCCGGCGAGCTTGTCACCGTCAGTGATCTTGCGCTTCTGGGCGACGTAGACCCGGACCAGCTCGTTCACCCCCGGCGGCAGCTCGTCGCCGTCCTCCCGGGTGAACATCCGGACGCCGATCACCTTGCCCGACTCGCCGTGCGGCACCTTCAGGGACGTGTCGCGCACCTCACGCGCCTTCTCACCGAAGATGGCCCGCAGCAGGCGCTCCTCCGGCGTCAGCTCGGTCTCGCCCTTGGGCGTGACCTTGCCGACCAGCACATCGCCCGGGGCGACTTCTGCGCCGATCCGGATGATGCCGCGGTCGTCGAGGTCGGCCAGGATCTCCTCGGAGACGTTGGGGATGTCGCGGGTGATCTCCTCGGCACCCAGCTTGGTGTCGCGGGCGTCGACCTCGTGCTCCTCGATGTGGATGGAGGACAGGACGTCGTCCTGCACCAGCCGCTGCGAAAGAATGATCGCGTCTTCGTAGTTGTGGCCCTCCCACGGCATGAACGCGACCAGCAGGTTCTTTCCGAGGGCCATCTCGCCGGTGTCGGTGCACGGCCCGTCGGCCAGGACCAGACCCTCCTCGACCCGCTCGCCGGTTGAGACGATCGGGCGCTGGTTGATGCAGGTGCCCTGGTTCGAGCGGCGGAACTTGTGCAACTGGTAGGTCTGCCGGGTGCCGTCGTCGGCCGCCACCGTGATGTAGTCCGCGGAGACGTCCTCGACGACGCCGGCCTTGTCGGCAAGCACCACGTCGCCGGCGTCCTTGGCGGCCCTGGCCTCCATGCCGGTCCCCACCAGCGGTGCCTCGCTGCGCAGCAGTGGCACGGCCTGGCGCTGCATGTTCGAGCCCATCAGGGCCCGGTTGGCGTCGTCGTGCTCGAGGAACGGGATCATGGCTGTCGCCACCGACACCATCTGCCGGGGTGAGACGTCCATGTAGTCCACGCTGGCCGGGGCGAGGTAGTCGACCTCGCCGCCCTTCTTGCGGACCAGCACCCGGGCCTCGGCGAACGTCCCGTCGGCCGTCAGCGGCGCGTTCGCCTGCGCGATGACGTGTCGGTCCTCCTCGTCCGCGGTGAGGTAGTCGATCTGGTCGGTGACCCGGCCCTTGTCGTCCACCTTGCGGTAGGGCGTCTCGACGAAGCCGAAGGCATTCACCCTCGCGTACGTCGACAGCGACCCGATCAGGCCGATGTTGGGACCCTCGGGGGTTTCGATCGGGCACATCCGGCCGTAGTGGCTGGGGTGGACGTCGCGAACCTCGAAGCCGGCCCTCTCCCGGGACAGCCCACCCGGCCCGAGCGCGGACAGCCGCCGCTTGTGGGTCAGCCCGGCCAATGGGTTGGTCTGGTCCATGAACTGCGAGAGCTGGCTGGTGCCGAAGAACTCCTTGATGGAGGCGACCACCGGCCGGATGTTGATCAGGGTCTGTGGCGTGATCGCCTCGACGTCCTGGGTGGTCATGCGCTCGCGGACGACGCGCTCCATCCGGGCCAGGCCCAGCCTGACCTGGTTCTGGATCAGCTCACCCACGGTGCGCAGCCGGCGGTTACCGAAGTGGTCGATGTCGTCGGTCTCGTAACCGGCCTCGCCGGCGTGCAGCTTCACGACGTACTCGATGGTCGAGACGATGTCGTCCTCTGTGAGCACGCCCTTGGACAACGGCTGCTCGAGCTGCAGCTTCTTGTTGGCCTTGTAGCGGCCGACCTTGGCCAGGTCGTAGCGCTTGGGGTTGAAGTAGAGGTTGTCCAGCAGCGTCTGGGCGGACTCCCGCGTCGGGGGCTCGCCCGGTCGCAGCTTGCGGTAGATGTCGAGCAGTGCGTCGTCCTGGGAGCTGGTGTGGTCCTTCTCCAGGGTCATCCGCATCGACTCGTACTTGCCGAAGCGCTCGAGGATGCGGGCCTCGTCCCAGCCCAGCGCCCGCAGCAGCACGGTGACGCTCTGCTTGCGCTTGCGGTCGATCCGGACGGCGACGGCGTCGCGCTTGTCGACCTCGAACTCCAGCCACGCGCCGCGACCCGGGATGATCTTGCAGCTGTAGACCTCCTTGTCCGAGGTCTTGTCCAGGGTGCGATCGAAGTAGACGCCGGGTGAGCGCACCAGCTGGGAGACGACGACCCGCTCGGTGCCGTTGATGACGAAGGTGCCCTTCGGCGTCATGAGCGGGAAGTCGCCCATGAACACCGTCTGACTCTTGATCTCACCGGTGGTGTTGTTGGTGAACTCCGCAGTGACGAACATCGGCGCGGAGAACGTCATGTCCTTGTCCTTGCACTCCTCGATGGAGTACTTGGGCGGCTCGAACCGGTGGTCGCGGAACGACAGCGACATCGACCCGGAGAAGTCCTCGATCGGACTGATCTCCGCGAAGATCTCTTCCAGGCCGGAGACGTCGGGTACGTCGGTGCGGCCGGCATCGAGCGCCGCAACGACGCGGACGCGCCACGCGTCGTTGCCGAGCAGCCAGTCGAACGAGTTGGTCTGTAGTGCCAGGAGGTCCGGTACCTCCAGGGGCTCGCGGATCTTCGCGAAGGACACCCGGCCGTTACGCGAGGCGGTCCGAGCCGGTGCCGGGGAGCCGAGGCTCGGGTCGGTCTTCTTTGTCGAGGCAGTGCTGGAGGCGGTGCGCGAGGCGGCCAAGTAATGATCCTTCCGAGGGCTCGCGAGTCAGCTGCGCGCATGCCCGATGACCCGCGTCAGCGGGCAGCATCAGAAAGCAGCGCAAACGGGCAGTGTAGCCGACGGGCACACTGCTGTCGAGGGCGGCCGGAGCGCGGCCACGCATACGGTTGTCACTGCTGCCCGGAAGAATCACCCGCCGGGGGCTCGGCGTCAAGTAACTCGCACAAGTTCTCCACAGGAGGCGTTCGCCGGGGGCCCGACAGCTCCGCGCCGGACACGCTCCCCGCGCCGCGCCACAGCCCCGCCGGGGCCTCCGCCGCCGTCACGGGACACCTGCCGCATCGGAACGCCCAACCGGACAGATGCTGGGAGTGCCTACGGACCGGCAGCGGTGTCGACGGCCGCCGTTCGGGCGCGCAGAGTTGGAAGCCGGGCTCCCACCGCCCGGGTTACTTGACGGTGACGGTGGCTCCGGCGCCCTCGAGAGCAGCTCGCGCCTTCTCCGCGGCCTCTTTGTTGACCCGCTCCAGGACCGGCTTGGGAGCGCCGTCGACGAGGTCCTTGGCCTCCTTGAGGCCCAGGCTGGTCAGCGTCCGGACCTCCTTGATGACCTGGATCTTCTTCTCGCCGGCCGCCTCCAGGACCACGTCGAACTCCTCCTGCTCCTCCGGCTGGGCGGCGACCTCGCCGCCGCCGCCGGCGCTGGGCGCGGCGGCCGCGGCCACGGGTGCAGCCGCGGTCACGCCGAAGGTGGTCTCGAACGACTTCACGAACTCGGACAGCTCGAGCAGCGTCATCTCCTTGAACGCGTCGAGCAGGTCATCCGTGCTGAGCTTCGCCATGGCGGCGGTCCTTCCTGAGTCAAGAATGGTTGGTCGGGGTTGTCGTTGTGGTCCCGGCGCGGCAGGCGCTCAGGCGGGTGGCTCCTCGTCCGGCGGCTGCTCGGCGGGCGGCTGCTCCACGGTCACGTCCTCGGCGGCCACGTCCTCGGCGGCCACTTCTCGGGCGAGCGCGTCGGCGGCTACCGCGGCATCCGCCGCGTCACCGGAGGTCGCGGGCTCCGGCGTCGCGTCGGTCGGGGCCGGCTCAGGGGCAGGGGACTCCGCCGCCAGCTCGCCGGCAGCGGCATCATCGGCGGGCGGCTCGTCGCCAGGCGTTGCTGGCCCAGACTCGGCGGCGGACGTCGTATCCCCGTCCCCGCGCAGCACTCCGGGATCGGCGCCCGCGCGAGCCTGCAGCGCGGCCAGCAGCCGGGCGGCCTGTGACAGCGGCGCGGCTATCAGCGAGACCGCTCCGGACAACGACGCCAGCAAGCCGCCGGCCAGCCGGGCAAGCAGGACCTCACGCGACTCGACGTCGGCCAGCCGACGGATCTCGTCGGCCGACATCGCCCGGCCGTCGAGCACGCCACCCTTGATGACCAGCAGCGGGTTGGTCCGGGAGAAGTCGCGGATCCCCTTGGCAACGGCGACCGGGTCGCCGCTGACGAAGGCAATCGCGGACGGCCCCTGGAGCAGCGCGTCGAAGCCGGGGATGCCGGCGTCCGCGGCGGCGATCTTGGTAAGGGTGTTCTTCACCACGGCGTACGTCGCGTTGCCGGCGAGCGTACGGCGCAGCTCCCTGAGCTGGGCCACGGTCAGCCCGCGGTACTCGGTGAGCACCGCGGCGGTGGAGTTGGTGAACGCGTCGCGGATCTCGGCCACGGCAGCGGTCTTCGCGGCGGTTGCCATAGAGCCTCCTTCCCGGTCGGTACGCCGGGGGCCCTACACACACAAACGCCCCGGCGCAGGGCGCACGGGGCGATCAGCTGGCCTTTGCGGCACAACCGCTCTCGGCGCCTACGCGGGTCGCCCGCAAGTGGCGGGACCTTCGGCCGCACCTCACCCAAGGGCGACGTACGGCGACCGGCGGTCTTTGGCTTCGGTCAGGTTACGGGCTGGCCGGGAGAACGGTCAAAGCCGCCGAGGCCCCGGCCGAGGCGGTCAGCGGGCCGGCGCGGCCTCGTCCATCAGGTTGCGCAGCTTGCTGGGATCGACCGGGATGCCTGGTCCCATGGTGGTCGTGAAGGTCACCTTCTGCAGGAACCGGCCCTTGGACGAGGCCGGCTTGGCCCGCACCACCTCGTCCATCGCGGCCGCGTAGTTGTCGAGCAGGGCCCGCTCCTCGAACGAGGCCTTGCCGATCACCAGGTGCAGGTTGCCCTGCTTGTCGACCCGATAGTTGACCTTGCCGCCCTTGATGTCGCCGACGGCCTTGGTGACGTCGTTGGTCACGGTGCCCGTCTTCGGGTTGGGCATCAGGCCGCGGGGGCCGAGTACCCGGGCCACCCGGCCGACCTTGCTCATCATGTCGGGGGTCGCCACCGCGGCGTCGAAGTCGACGAAGCCCTCCTGCACCCGGGCGATCAGGTCGTCCGAGCCGACGAAGTCGGCACCGGCCGCCTCCGCCTCGGCGGCCTTCTCGCCGGTGGCGAAGACGGCGACTCGAGCGGTCTTGCCGGTGCCGTGCGGCAGATTCACGGTGCCGCGCACCATCTGGTCGGCCTTGCGGGGGTCGACGCCGAGCCGAATCGCGACTTCGACCGTGGGGTCGAACTTCGTCTTCGCCGATTGCTTGGCCAGCCGGACGGCCTGAAGCGGTGTGTAGACCTTGTCGGGCTCCAGCAGGGCGGTTGCCTGCCGGTGTGCCTTGCTGCGCTGCACGGCGTACTCCTCTTGTCTTGTGGTGATGACGGGCCCGCCGCGCGGGCTCTCCCACACCTGCTGCTGTCAGTCCCTGACGGTGATGCCCATAGAACGCGCGGTGCCAGCCACGATCTTCTCGGCGGCATCGAGATCGTTGGCGTTGAGGTCCGGCAGCTTCGCCTGGGCGATCTCGCGCACCTGGCCGCGGGTGAGGGCGGCGACCTTGGTCTTGTGTGGTTCGCCGCTGCCCTTCTCGATGCCGGCGGCGGCCAGGATCAGCCGCGCGGCCGGCGGCGTCTTGGTGATGAAGGTGAACGAGCGGTCCTCGAACACCGAAATCTCGACCGGCACGACCTGGCCGCGCTGAGCCTCGGTTGCGGCGTTGTACTGCTTGCAGAACTCCATGATGTTCACGCCGTGCTGGCCCAGGGCCGGCCCGACCGGCGGGGCCGGTGTCGCAGCGCCCGCCTTGATCTGCAGCTTGACGATTGCGGCGAGTCTCTTCTTGGGGGGCATCTACGCGTCCTTTTTCCTGCGGGCGGGAGGTCAGACCTTGCTGACCTGGTTGAACGACAGCTCCACGGGCGTCTCGCGGCCGAAGATCGAGACCAGCACCTTGAGCTTCTGCGCGCCGACGTTGATCTCGTTGATCGACGCCGGCAGGGTGGCGAACGGCCCGTCCATGACGGTCACGGACTCGCCCACCTCGAAGTCGACTACCCGCGGCGCCTCCTTGACCTTGGTCTCGGGAGCGGGCGCCAGGATTCGCACCACCTCATCGACCGACAGCGGGGATGGCCGGTTGGTCTGCCCGACGAAGCCGGTGACCCCGGGGGTGTTGCGGACGGCCGACCACGACTCGTCGGTGAGGTCCATCTGAACGAGCAAGTAACCAGGGAACACCTTTCGGGTGACCTGCTGTCGCTTGCCGTTCTTGATCTCGGTGACCTCTTCCGTGGGCACCTCGATCCGGTAGATGTAGTCCTCCATGTTGAGCGAGATGATCCGGCTCTCCAGGTTGGCCTTCACCTTGTTCTCATATCCCGCGTAGGAGTGCACGACGTACCACTCCCCCGGCGACGCGGCCAGCGCCCGGCGGAACTCCTCCGTGGGGTCGTCCTCGGCTACCTCCTCTTCGGCGGTGTCCGCAGCGGCAGCTTCGGCCTCCACGCCATCGGGCGCGGTGTCCTGAGCAGCGCCGTCGGCCACGACATCCGGCTCGACGTCGCGTGGGTCCTGCATCAGGTCGGTGGTATCGGACACGATCTTCCTTGGGAGAAATGACGGCCAATCGCCGGCGACTCAGCCGAAGATGGCCAGGACGCCCTTGGCGAACACGAGGTCCAAGCCAGCCACGAGCGCCACCATGACAGTGACGAAGACCAGCGCGACCGTCGTATAGGTGATGAGTTCCCGCCGGGTGGGCCAGATGACCTTGCGCAGTTCGTTGACTACCTGGCGGTAGAACAGCGAGAGCCGCGAAAGCGGCCCGCCGCCCCGGGCACCTCTGCCGCCGGTGGCGAGCTCCGGTCGATCGGCGGCGCGCTCGGTGACAGCCGTGGAGCCGCGCGGCTCGGTCACTGGTCTTCACCGTCCTTGCTGGTGGTGTCGGTGGTGCTGCTTGGTGTCGGACTTGTCGAGCGGCTGGCAGGGCAGGAGGGACTCGAACCCCCAACCACCGGTTTTGGAGACCGGGACTCTGACCAATTGAGCTACTGCCCTGTGCTTCCAGGCTGCGCCGACTCCGCCGCGCCGGAGCGGGGACGGTGAGCCCGGGCGTCAGTGTACGTCCCGGCCGACCGGCGGGTCGACCGTGCGACGAGGTGGACCTCGGCGCCCTGGCTGCGGCAGCATCCTCCGCATGGCCCTAGCTCCGTCGCCGGAACCGACCGGCGACCCGCCGGCCGGCGCCCGGATCTCCGCCCGGATCGGCGGTATCGCCGAGTCGGCCACCCTTGCGGTCGACGCCAAGGCGAAGGCGCGGCGGTCGGCCGGTGAGGACGTGATCGGCTTCGGTGCCGGAGAACCCGACTTCGCCACCCCGCCCGAGATCGTCGCCGCCGCGGTCGAGGCCTGCCGGAACGTGGACTATCACCACTACACCGCGACCGCCGGTCTACCGGAACTGCGGGCCGCTGTCGCCGCCAAGACCCGCCGGGACTCGTCGTACGCCGTCGAGCCGGAGCAGGTGCTCGTGACCAACGGCGCCAAGCAGGCGGTGTACGAGGCCTTCGCCACGCTGCTCGACCCCGGCGACGAGGTGCTGCTGCCGGCGCCGTACTGGACCACCTATCCCGAGGCGATCCGGCTGGCGGGCGGCGTACCGGTGCCGGTGCCCACCGACGAGTCGACCGGCTACCTCGCCGATGCCGACGCGCTGGAGGCGGCGCGTACGCCGCGAACCAAGGCGCTGCTCTTCTGCTCGCCCTCGAACCCGACGGGGGCGGTCTATCCGCCGGAGCTGACCGCCGCCGTCGGCCGGTGGGCGTTCCAGACCGGTACCTGGGTGGTCAGCGACGAGATCTACGAGCACCTGGTGTATGGCGACGCCGTGTTCACCTCGATGCCGGTCGCGGTTCCCGAGCTGGCCGACACGTGCGTGGTCGTCAACGGGGTGGCGAAGACCTACGCCATGACCGGCTGGCGGGTCGGCTGGCTGATCGCTCCACCGGACGTCGTGACCGCGGCGGCCAATCTCCAGTCGCACTTGACGTCGAACGTCAACAACATCGCCCAGGCGGCTGCCCTGGCCGCGGTTCGCGGCGACCTCACCGCGGTGACGGGGATGCGGGCTGCCTTCGACCGCCGGCGGCGGACCATGACCCGGATGCTCGGTGAGATCCCGGGTGTGGTCTGCCCCGAGCCGGCCGGCGCCTTTTACTGCTACCCGTCGGTCCGCGAGCTGATCGGCCGCCGGCTGCGTGGCTCCCGGCCGGCCAGCTCGGCCGAGCTGGCCGAGCTGCTCCTCGACGAGGCCGGCGTCGCCGTCGTCCCGGGCGAGGCCTTCGGTACGCCGGGATACCTGCGGCTCTCCTACGCCCTGGCGGACGACAACCTCGTCGAGGGGATCTCCCGGCTGGACCGGCTGCTGCGCGAGGCCCGCTGAGGGCCGCCAGCCTGTCGAGCTAGCTGAGCTGGACGACCGCCCTCGCTGCGGTGAGGACCTTCCCGCCAGCGGCGCGCGCGGTGAGTCCGACGACCACCCGGTTACCTGGCAGCTTGTCCTCGACCACACCGCTCACCTCGAGGGTGGCCCCGGTGTCGTCGTCCGGGACGACCACCATCGAGGAGAAGCGGACGCCGTACTGCACGACTGCACCCGGGTCCCCGCACCAGTCGGTGACGACCCGGGCCGCTTGCGCCATGGTGTACATGCCGTGGGCGATCACGTCCGGCAGTCCGACGGACTGGGCCACCCGCGAATTCCAGTGGATGACGTTGAAGTCGCCGGATGCGCCGCAGTAGCGCACCAGATCGAGACGACGTACCGCAAAGACCTGGGCGGGCAGTTGCGTGCCGACCTCGACGTCGGCGTACCCGACGGTGGCGGCCACTCAGCCGCCGCCGGCCGGGGTGCCGCGCACCACGAGGGTGTTGGTCGCCGTACAGACCGGCTCGCCGTCGTCGGTCGCGATGGTGCAGTCGACGGTCAGGATCTCGTTGCGGCCCGCACTTCGCACGGCCCGGACGGTGGGAGTGGCCACCAGTACGTCGCCGGCGCGGATCGGCCGGTCGTAGGCGAAGGCCTGCTCGCCGTGCACGACCCGGCTGTAGTCGACGCCCAGCTCCGGGTCATCGATCACCACCCGGCCGGCCTCGAAGGACAGGATGATGGCGAACGTGGGCGGCGCCACCACGTCCGGATGCCCGAGCGCCGCGGCTGCCGCCCGATCCCGGTACGCCGGATTGGTGTCGCCGATGGCGTCCGCGAACTCGCGGATCTTTGCCCGGCTGACCTCGTACGGCTCGCCGGCCGGGTAGCTCCGGCCGACCAGAGCGGCGTTGACCGCCACGGCAGCGGTGCCGCTGCTAGCGGGTCTCGCGGTGGGCGGTGTGGCTGCGGCAGTTCGGGCAGAACTTGCGCAGGTCCATGCGGTCAGGGTCGTTGCGCCGGTTCTTCCGGGTGATGTAGTTGCGGTGCTTGCACTCCTGGCAGGCCATTGTGATCTTGGGTCGGACGTCGGTGGCGGCCACGGGACAAGCGCCTCTTTCCGGGTGGTGGGACGGTATTCATAGACTAGCCGACCGGGCTGGATTGCGGCCGGGCGTGGTAGCGGTGGCCGGATTTGAACCGGCGACACAGCGATTATGAGCCGCTTGCTCTAACCAGGCTGAGCTACACCGCCAAGTGCTGCGTACGCCGGTCGCCCGGCCGCACCAGAGCCCCCTTACGGAATCGAACCGTAGACCTTCTCCTTACCATGGAGACGCTCTGCCGACTGAGCTAAGGGGGCCAGCCGGTAGCCGAGGCTACACGCCGCCGTTTCCCGCGGTCGAAGCGGAACCGGTCAGGCGGACCGCACCCCGGCCGCCGTGCCGCGGCCACGCAGGAACGCCAGCCCGCCGCTGCGGCGCTGCGCGTCGTACGCCGCCAGCCAGCCCGGGAACTCCGCGGTAGGCATCGGCCGGCTGAGCAGGTAGCCCTGGGCGGAGCCGCAGCCCAGCTCCGCCAACCGCCGCCAGGTGGCCGGCTGCTCGACTCCCTCGGCCACCACCCGGAGCGACAGGTTCGCGCCGAGGTCGACGATCGAGCGCACGATCGCGGCGTCGTCGGAGTCGGTGTCCATCGCGGTGACGAAGCTGCGGTCGATCTTGACCTCGTGGACCGGCAGCCGCTTGAGGTAGGACAGTGAGGAGTAGCCGGTCCCGAAGTCGTCGACGGAGAGCTGCACGCCCATCTCGGAGAGCCGGATGAGGAGCCCGATCGTGCGGTTGGGGTCGGTCATGATGCTGCCCTCGGTGATCTCCAGGGTCAGCATCTTGGCCGGCAGGTTGTGCGTGCGCAGCAGCCGACCGACGTCGTCGGCCAGCCCGAGGTCGAGCAGGCTGCGGGCGGAGAGGTTCACCGCCATGCCAACCTCGACACCGGCCGCTCGCCAGTCCTCGCAAGCAGCCAGGGCCGCCCGCAGCACGGTCATGGTCAACGGCCGGATCAGGCCGCTCCGCTCGGCCACCGGGACGAACTCATCGGGCGGCAACAGTCCGTGCACGGGGTGCTGCCAGCGCACCAGGGCCTCGACGTCGGTGATCTTGCCGTCGGCCAGCGTGGCCTTGGGCTGCACGAACACCACCAGCTGGTCAAGCGCGATCGCGTTCCGCAGCTCACCGACCAGCGCCAGCCGCTGCGGGCTGGAGGTGTCCATCGCCGGCTCGTAGAGCCGCAGGCCACCGGTGGAACCCTTCGCGGCGTACATCGCGATGTCGGCCCGCTTGAGCAGACCGGACACGTCGCCGGCGTGCTCGGGTGCCAGGGCGACCCCGAGGGAGCCACCGATCTCGATGTCGAGCTCGTCGAGGGTCACCGGTTGCTCGAGCGACCGGAGCAACCCCCGGCCGAGTTCGAGCGCGGCGTCGGCATGGGCCACACCGGGGAACAGAACGGCGAACTCGTCACCCCCCAACCGCGCCACGGTGGCCGCCGGGCCGGCGGTGGTCGCCAGCCGGGTACCGATCTCCACCAACAGCTGGTCACCGTGCTGGTGACCCAGGGTGTCGTTCACCTCCTTGAAGCTGTCCAGATCCATGATCATCACTGCCAGCCCCGGAAGCTGACCCATCGCCATGGCATCCAACGCCTCGAGCGTGCGCCGCTGCAGCAACGCCCGGTTCGGCAGCTCAGTGAGGCCGTCGTGCAGCGCGTCATGCCGGAGCCGCTCGATCAGGCGGCTGTTCTGCAGCGCCACGCCTGCATGGTTTGAGACGGTCTCGAGCAGCCGGACGTCATCCATGTCGAACGTGCGGACGTCGCCCATCCGGTCCGCGACCAGCATGACCCCGACGACGCCGGCGTCACCGCGCAGCGGTGCGATGATCGCCTCCCGCATGTCCCGCAGTTGTAGGTAGCTCCGCACGTCCCCGTCCCGGCTCCCCCGCGGCAGCAGCGCGGGCAGCGAGGTGCCTACCACCCGGGCCCACACCCACCCGGGCAGGGCCAGCTCGTCGCCGCTGGCGCGATCCAGCCGGTTGGTGTGGCTGAGCCCCACCCGCAACCCGGTGCCCTTGCGGTCGGGGGTGAGGAAGACCACCTCGGCGAACTCCGAGCGGAGCAGCTCCTTGGCCTGGACCAAGACCGAGCGCAGCACCTCGTCGACCTCGGGCGAGCTGCTCACCACCTGGCTGAACCGGTAGAGCCGCTCGAGGCTGAGGTGCCGCTCCGAGAGGGAGGCGTACGCGCGAAAGCCCACGAGCAGGCTGACGAGGACCGCCGTGAGCAGGTACGCCGTCCGACCGTCCTCCCGCAGTGCGCTGACCGCGACGAGGGCGATCGTCCCGGCGGCGGCCGACATCGGCACGCCGGACAGCGACTCCCGCAGCCAGGCGTCGATCCGCAGCGAGCGCTCGTACAGCGCGACGACCAGGCTGGTGGCGATGGTGTCGAGCGCGCCGACGGCCATGACCGCCAGGTACGCCGCCAGCCACGACCGCGGGTCGTTGCGCGGGTTCGGGCCGGCCACCGCATGGAACACCGCGAGAGCGATCACCGTCCCGGCCAGGAGCGCGGCGAAGTTGTACACGAGCTTGAGAGCCGCCTGCCGGCGGAAGATCGCCAGGACCACCAGCGACCCGACCAGCCGGCCGAGGATGAGGTGGCCGGGAGAGGCGAAGAACAACCCCAGCACCAGCGGGATCTCGCCGAGGGAGATGGCCTGGGCCTCGCGGCGTACCTGGACGTGCAGCACCGAGGCTTCGGCAAGTGCGAATAGCACCGCGAGCACCGGCCAGATCACGACGGGCGCCAGCCCGGTACCGGCAGATTCGACGTGCGCCGCGCGCCACAGCCCGGCCGAGCCGGCCAGCAGGACGGCGACCAGGAGCATTACGTGGGTGGTTGGCGACCGCACGGCAGCGCGCAGCCCGGAGCTGGCACGCTCGAGCGCCCGCTGCGCCACGACATCCCTCCCCGGGGCGAGGTGATCCCGCAGGGGGCATCGGCGGTTGGGGAGGGCATCCTTAGCGGTGGTTCCCACTAGCTGCGACGGACCGCTGCTGCCACCTTTCGGGTACTGCGGTCAACCGCCCCGACGCTGACCCCCGAAAGACGTCCCGACCTGGGAGAACGCGCCGCCCATGGCGGCAGCTCTGTTGGTGAGAGCGCGGTGCTGCAGGTGGTGGCAGGTGATGGATTCGAACCATCGTAGGCTGAGCCGACGGTTTTACAGACCGCTCCCTTTGGCCGCTCGGGCAACCTGCCTCGCGCAGGTGAGAGTAGCCGACCGGAACGGCTGATCGGTGCCGGCACCTGGAGGAACAGCGTGGCTGACGCGTCGTTTGACGTGGTGAACAAGGTCGAGCGTCAGGAGGTCGACAACGCGCTCAACACCGCCGCCAAGGAGGTCGCTACCCGCTACGACTTCAAGGGCGTGGGGGCCTCGATCGCCTGGTCCGGCGAGGAGGTCGAGATCCGCGCCAACAGCGACGAGCGGGTGCGCGCCGTACTGGACGTCTTCAAGGAGAAGCTGGTACGCCGGAGCGTCTCTCTCAAGGCGCTGCAGCACGGCGACCCCCAGCCCGCCGCCGGTGGCAGCTCCCGGCTCAACGTCGAGATCCAGCAGGGGATCACCGACGAGGCAGCCCGCGCGATCGCCAAGAAGGTCCGGGCCGAAGGGCCGAAGGGCGTCCAGGCGCATATTCAGGGCGACTCGCTACGGGTCACCGGGAAGAAGCGAGACGACCTGCAGTCCGTGATCGCCATGCTGAAGGCGGCGGACTTCGGCGTACCGCTGCAGTTCGTCAACTACCGCTGAACAGGGGTAGGGCTGCACGGCAACACCGAAGGACACCCGGTCGGGAGCACGGGTAACGCCACCCGGAGCGACACGACCTCACCGCCACGGACGTCGAGCTCCCACACGCTGTAGCGGACCTCGGGGTCCCTGGTTCGGGTGGCGACGTAGGCGGCGAACTTCGGGTAGTCGACCCGAAATGGTGGATTACCCGCGCGATATATCGTGATCACGGCCCCCTCCATCACCTGCAGCGAGCGTGTCCTCGGGTTGGTGTTGCTCCAGCAGCGCGCGAAGACCTGCTCATAGCTGAAGGACTCGTCGGTCATCGCGCACAAGTCGATCGTGGGCTCGACCTTGTCGAGGACCAGCCGGTGGTCCGGCGACGCGGACAGCACCAGCCCGAAGTGGGTGCCGTCGGGCAGGGCGGCGGGCGGTCCTTCCGACGGTCCCGTGGTCACGGCGGTCGTGGCGGTCGGCGGTGCGGCGGGTGGCACCCCGTCGTCGCCGTCCCGTCCGGACATCACGGCGACACCGGTCACGAGGACGACGGCCGAGAGCGTGGCGCCGGCGACGGCCAGCGACAGGCTGCGGTTGCGGGTGCGCCGGGCGCCCCGGGACAGGACGTCGTCCAGGTCGAGCGGGGCCAACGGAGTGCCGGCGCCGGTGCGCAGCAGGTCGGTGATGTCAGGCATGGGAGGGCTCCTCCAGGTCGGCGAGGCCCGACGTACGCAGCGCGGCGAGGGCTTGGGAGGTGAGCGACTTGACCGTTCCGGGTCGGCAGCCCATGACCTCGGCTGTCTGCTCGACGGACAGATCGCTGTAGTAGCGCAGGACCACGGCGGTGCGCTGGCGCAACGGGAGGCCGGACACCGCCCGACGCACGGCGAGGACGTCGGCGGCCTCCGCGGCGTCCGCGTCGAGCTGGCGACGGCCGCCGAACCGGAGAGTTGCGGTGCGCTCGGCCTTGCGGCGGCGGAAGTGGGAGCTGGACAGGTTCATCGCCACCCGGTGCACCCAGGCACCGGGTGCGTCCATCGCCCGCACCTGCGGCCACCGGGAGCAGGCCCGGGCCAGGGCCTCCTGGGCGAGCTCGGCGGCCACTCCCGGGTCACCGCAGTGCAGGGTCAGCGTCCCCACCAGCCTGGCGTGCTCGGCGGCGCAGAAGGCGGCGAACTCGTCGCGGTCCCTGCTGTCCATCGCCTTCCCTTTGGGGCCCCATCGCTTGGGACGCAAACAGACGCACGAGCAGGCTCCCAGGTTCAGTCCCGGATCCCGGCCGCGACCGGCGCCCGACGACCGGAGGCGCTACAGCCAGCCGCGACGGCGAAAGGCGACGTAGAGGCCCACCGAGAGCCCGAGCAGAAGCACAACCGAGGTGAGAAACCCGGACCAGTGCCCGAAGCCGGGATAGGGCACGTTCATCCCGTAGAACCCGGTGACCGCGGTGGGAACCGCGATGATCGCCGCCCAGCTGGTGACTCTCTTCATCACCTCGTTGAGACGGTTGCCCTGCAGCGTGAGGTTGGTCTCCAGGATCGTCGAGACCAAATCGCGCAGCGACTCGGTCCACTCGGTGGCACGCAGCACGTGGTCGTAGACGTCCTGGTAGTAGGGCATCATCGTGGCGTCGGCGATACCAAGCTCCCGGCGGAGCAGGCTGTTGACCACCTCGCGCATGGGCAGCACCAGCCGCCGGAGCACGACCAGGGACTTGCGCAGTTCGAAGCTGCGCCGCTGCACCTCGGCGTCGGCCGGCCGGGCCGCGAACAGCAGGTCCTCGAGGCGCTCGATCCCGTCGTCGAGCTGCTGTACGGCGGCGAAGTGGCCGTCGACGACGACGTCCAGCAGCCCGTAGAGCAAGAACCCGACGCCGGATTTCGCCAGGTCAGCCGAGTGGTCCCAGGCGGCCAGCACGGGTTCCACCGAGAACCCCGGGTCCTTGCGCACGGTGATCAGGTAGCGCTCGGAGACGAAGACCGCCAGCTCAGAGGAGGCCAGCTCACCGCTGACCGGGTCGAGCTGGACGCCGTACATCGTGAGAAACAGGTGGTCGTCGTAGCGGTCCAGCTTGGGCCGCTGCCGCTCCGTGGTCGCGTCCTCGACCGCCAGCGGGTTCAGCCCGAACTCCTCGGCGAGTACGGCGAAGTCCTCGCGCCGGGGCTCGCACAGATCCATCCACACGACCGTGTCCGGTTCGGCCAGGTGCTCGGAGATGTCCGCCGCCGGGAAGTCGGCCAGCTCCAGGTTGCCACTGCGGTAGAGGCGCGTCCTGATCACGGCTACGACGGTACGCCGGCGCTCAGATTTCGTTGCCACCAGCGGCAGCCCGCAGGAGCGCCTCGCGCTCCGCGATCTTGACTCGGTCACGCCCCGAAATCCGCCCGAGCTCGCTCTCGGCCCGCTCGATTGCGCGCCATCCCTGCCAGGTCACCACCCGGGCCCCGCGCTCGGCGAGCAGGTGCGGCAACGCGTCCGGATCGCGGACGGGTGCCGGCGGGAGGAGGGGCGCATCCGCCAGCAGCGCGGCGACCGTCTCGGTGGCGTCGCGCTTGTTGGTTCCGATGACGCCCGTGGGTCCCCGCTTGATCCAACCGGCGACGTACTCGCCGGGTGCGACCACGCCGTCCCGCAGCACCCGACCCGACGCGTTGGGGATGACGCCGGTCGCCTCGTCGAACGGCATCCCCGGCAGCGCCAGGCCGCGGTAGCCGACCGACCGCAGGATCATCTGGGCCTCGAGCGTTGACACCTCCCCGGTTCCGGTGGCGTTGCCGGTGCCGTCGAGACGGGTCCGCTCCAGGCGAAGCCCGCTGACCCGGGTGTCGCCGAGCACCTCGACCGGCCGCAGCAGGAAGCGCACGTGCACACGCCGGGGCCGACCCAGGAGTGGGCGCTCGGCCCACTCCTGCAGCACCTTCAGATTGCGCCGGGGAACCGCCTCCTTCTCCAACCGCTGGTGGCTGTCCTCGTCGAGCTCGAGCTCGGCGGGATCGACGAGCACGTCGGCGTTGGCAAGATCGCCGAGCTCGCGGAGCTCTCGAGTGGTGAACTTGGCCTGGACCGGGCCCCGACGCCCGACCAGGTGGATGTCCTCGACCACGCTGGCTGCCAGCACGTGCAGCACGTGGTCGGGCAGGTCGGTGGGGCGGAGGTCGTCGGCCGACTTCGCCAGGATGCGGGTGACGTCGATGGCGACGTTGCCGACGCCGATCACCACAACGCTCCGGGCGGTCAGGGTGAAGTAGTCGATGGGCGCGTCCGGATGGCCGCTGTACCAGGCGACGAAGTCGGTGGCCGAGAAGCTGCCGGGGAGGTCCTCGCCGGGAATGCCCAGCCGCCGGTCGACGGCGGCACCGGCGGCCACGATGACGGCGTCGTAGTGCTGGTGCAGTTCCTCGATCGTGATCTGCCGGCCCACGTCGACGTTGCCGAGGAAGCGCACGGCGGGGTCCTCGAGCACGTTCCGCAGCGTCGCGCTGATCGACTTGATGTCTTCGTGATCTGGCGCTACGCCGTACCGAACCAGGCCGTACGGCGCGGGCAACCGGTCGAGCACATCGACCAGGACCTCACCGTGCCTCGTCAGCGCCGCGGCAGCGTAGACCCCCGCCGGGCCTGAACCGACGACCGCTACCCGGAGCACGCTGCAACCTTGCCACGCCGGACGGCGGGCAGGCCTACGGTGGTGCCGAACGTGCCACCTCGACCGAGGAGACCGGGATGGGCAACCAACTGCACACCGTGGCGGGGGAGATGGTGAGCGCCGGCCGGGGGATTCTCGCGGCCGACGAGAGCATCTCGACGATGTCCACGCGGTTGGAAAAGGCCGGCGTAGCCCCCGACGAGGAGCATCGCCGCGCGTACCGGGAGATGCTCGTGACCACGCCTGGCCTGGCGCAGGCCATCAGCGGCGTCATCCTCGCCGACGAGACGCTGCGGGCACGCCTGCGGGACGGGCGGAGCTTCCCGGAAGCGGTGTCGGCGGCGGGATTGCTGCCGGGCATCAAGGTCGACACCGGGGCCAAGCCGCTCGCCGGTGCCCGCGGCGAGACCGTCACCGAAGGTCTCGACGGGCTGCGCGAACGGTTCTCCGAGTACGCCGCCCTCGGTGCGCGGTTCGCGAAGTGGCGCGCGGTCATCAAGATCGGACCGGGACTGCCGACCGACAACGCGCTGCACGCCAACGCGCACGGCCTGGCCCGGTACGCGGCCCTTTCCCAGGAGGCCGGCCTGGTCCCCATCGTCGAGCCCGAGGTCCTGATGGACGGCGACCATGACATGGACCGCTGTGCGGCGGTGACCGCCACCACCCTGACCCGGGTCTTCGAAGAACTCGACATCGCCTCGGTGGACCTCGAGGGCATCGTCCTGAAGCCGAACATGGTGACCGCCGGCTCCGGAGCGTCGCAGCAGGCCAGCGTGGAGGAGGTGGCCCAGCGCACGGTGGAGGTGCTGCGCTCCGTCGTACCCTCGTCGGTTCCCGGCGTCGCGTTCCTCTCCGGGGGGCAACCGCCGGAGGTGGCCACCGCGCACCTGGCCGCGATGCAGCTGCTCGGACGCCAACCGTGGGAGCTGACCTTCTCCTTCGGCCGGGCGCTCGTCGACCCGGCCCTGAAGGCCTGGCACGGTGATCCGGACCTCGTCGCTGCGGGCCAGGCCGCGCTGCACGAGCGCAGTGCAGCCAACGGAGCCGCCCGCCTCGTCGCGGCGGGGTCCCCGGGATAGGACCCTGGAACGTTCGGCTTCGGCACTGCACTATCTGAACACGCTGGCGATTTGTCCGCGGCGGTCGCCGGGGCTATCTCGCGCCCGGCAGTAGGCACGAGGAGATGGCGCCCATGCCGGACAAGGCGATGCGGATGCTGCGTGCCGGCAACGGGCAGGACGCTCGGCGCCCGGTCATGCTCGCGATCGCGGGCGACAGCGCCGCCGGCAAGACCACGCTGACCCGCGGTCTCGTCGATGCGCTCGGCGGCCGGGCCACCTCGATGTGCGTGGACGACTACCACCGCTACGACCGGCAAGAACGAAAGAATGTCCCCTTCACGCCACTGCATCCGGACTGCAACTACGTCGAGATCATGGAGCAGCACCTGCAGCTGCTCGCGACCGGCCAGAGCGTGCTCAAGCCGGTCTACGACCACAGCACCGGTGAGCTGACCAGACCGGAGCTGGTCGAGCCGCGGGAGTTCCTCATCGTGGAGGGCCTGCTCCCCCTGCACTCCAAGCTCTCCCGCGCCTGCTTCGACATCACGGTCTTCCTCGATCCGCCGGAGGAGGTACGCCGGGAATGGAAGGTCCGCCGCGACACCACGCAGCGCGGTTACACCGAGGAGCAGGTGCTCGCCGACCTCGATCGTCGGGAATCCGACGCGGCCGCCTTCATCCGCCCCCAACGCGAGTACGCCGACATCGTCGTGCGGTTCGCGCCGATCGAGGGGCGGGACGAGCCGGAAACGCCGCTGTCATCCCTCATGCTGCTGCGCCCGACGATCCGCCACCCAGACTTCTCGGCCCTGCTCGACGACAACGACCACCGCGCGATGCACCTGAAGCTGATCCGGGACGACGACAACCGACCGGTCGATGCCCTACACGTGCACGGGTACGTGCCGCCGGAGGAGAGCGACGCCCTCCAGCGGGCGATCTGGCGGAACCTGTCGACGGACGACCCGTTGCCCGCGAGCCTCGGCTCCACCGGAGACGACACCCGCAGCGCCCCGCTGGCTATGACCCAGCTTCTGCTGCTGTACCACCTGCTCGACGGCCTTCCCTAGGCCCCCGTCGCGGCAGGCTCTACCTCGGCCGCCCGTCGCGTCCCCGCCGGCCGGAGAAACTGCGGAGACGTCTCTGGAGCGCCGCTGTCCAGCAGATGGGAGAGGAACAGCCGGGCCGGAGCCGGCACATCCGCCCGGGTGACGACGTGCCATGGCCGGACGATGGGGGTGCCCGATGCCGGCAGCACCTCCAGCTGACCGGCGGATAACTCCCGGGCCACGGCGGCCCGCGAGACCAGCGTGACCCCCAGACCGGCCACCGCGCCGGCGATCACCGCTCCGTTGGCGCCCAACGTCAGCTGCTGCGGGACGAGCTCGCGCTCGGCGAGATAGCCGAGCATGGTCTCCCGGGTACCCGAACCCGGTTCCCGCAGCAGCCACGGCACCGCGGCCAGCCGGGCCGGCTCGGCCCGTCGTCGCACGGTCGGCACCAGCCCGGGGCTGGCGACCAGAACCAGGTCGTTGTCGGCCACCGCCCGGCTGACCAGCGCCGAGGACGCCGGGGGTCGGCCGGCCACCGCGAGATCGACCTCGTGGGCGACCAGCCGGGCGAACACGTCGTCGCGCGCTCCTACGTCGAGGCTGACCTGGGCGGCGGGATAGCGACGGCGGAAGGTGGCGAGGTAGCCGGGGACCACCTGCTCCCCCGCCGTGGGCACCGCGGCCAGCCGCACGTGCCCACGCTCCGGCCGATTGCCGTCCCGCGCCGCGATGAGGGCTTCGTCGAGAAGCCCCAGGATCCGCCGCGCGTAGCCGGCGTAGACGACGCCCTCGCCCGTGAGCCGGATACCCCGACCGTGGCGCTGGAGCAGCCGTACCCCGAGCTCGCGCTGCAGCCCGGCCAGCGACGCGGAGACCGCCGACTGGCTCACCACCAGGCGGTCGGCGGCATCGCTCACCGAACCGGCCTCGGCGACCGAGAGGAACGTGCGCAGCTGGTGCGGAGTCATCTGGCTTTCATGAGTTGAGGCTCATGGGACATGAGCAATTGTGCCATGGACATCTCATAACCAAGGGGGCACGATGGAGGCGTCCTGGATGGCCTCGAGGCAGACGAAGGTGACGCAGATGAGCGCGGAAGCCGAGGAGCAGAAGAAGGAGCGTTGGTCGGCTGGCGTGCAGTCCTACGCCAGCATGGGCTACTACAACGCCGACTACGTGCCGAAGGACACCGACGTACTCGCCTGCTTCCGGATCACGCCCCAGGAGGGCGTCGACCCGATCGAGGCGGCCGCGGCCGTGGCGGGCGAATCCTCCACCGCGACCTGGACCGTCGTATGGACCGACCGGCTCACCGCCCACGAGCACTACCAGGCCAAGGCCTACCGCGTCGAGCAGGTCCCCGGCACCGACCAGTACATGGCCTACATCGCCTACGACATCGACCTGTTCGAGGAGGGGTCGATCGCCAACCTGACCTCTTCGATCATCGGCAACGTCTTCGGCTTCAAGCCCCTGAAGGCGCTGCGGCTCGAGGACATGCGCATCCCTACGCACTACGTCAAGACCTTCCCGGGCCCGCCGCACGGCATCGTGATGGAGCGCGAGTACCTGGGCAAGTACGGCCGGCCGCTGCTCGGGGCCACCGTCAAGCCGAAGCTGGGGCTGTCGGCACGCAACTACGGCCGGGTCGTCTACGAGGCCCTACGCGGCGGTCTGGACTTCACCAAGGACGACGAGAACATCAACAGCCAGCCGTTCATGCGGTGGCGGGACCGCTACCTGTTCGCCATGGAGGGGGTGCACAAGGCGGTGGCCGCGACCGGTGAGGTCAAGGGCCACTACCTCAACGTGACCGCGGCCTCGATGGAGGAGATGTACGAGCGGGCGGAGTTCGCCAAGGAGATCGGCAGCGTGGTCGTCATGCAGGACCTGACGATCGGGTGGACTGCGATGCAGTCGATGTCGCACTGGGCCCGCAAGAACGGCGTACTGCTGCACCTGCACCGCGCGGGGCACGGCACCTACACCCGGCAGAAGAGCCACGGGGTCAGCTTCCGCGTCATCTCCAAGTGGGCGCGGCTGATCGGCGTCGACCACATCCATGCCGGCACGGTCGTCGGCAAGCTCGAGGGTGACCCGGCGACCACCGCGGGCTTCTACGACACCCTCCGGCTCGACCACGTGGAGGAGGACCCCTCCCACGGCATCTACTTCACCCAGGACTGGGCATCGATGCCGGGGGTGATGCCGGTCGCCTCCGGCGGCATCCACGCCGGCCAGATGCACCAGCTCCTGCACTATCTGGGCGAGGACGTGATCCTGCAGTTCGGCGGCGGGACCATCGGGCACCCGATGGGCATCGGGGCCGGCGCCACCGCGAACCGGGTGGCCACCGAGGCGATGATCAAGGCGCGTAACGAGGGTCGCGACTTCCTCAAGGAGGGCGACGACATCCTGCGCAAGGCAGCGAAGAACTGCCAGGAGCTGACGGTGGCGATGGACACCTGGGGCGACGTGACCTTCGACTACACCTCCACCGACGCCCCTGACGTGACCCCGACGCCGACGAACGCCTGAGAGGAGGAGCAGCCGTGCGAATCACCCAGGGAGCGTTCTCCTACCTTCCCGACCTCACCGACGAGGAGATCCTGGCCCAGCTGCAGTACTGCATCGATCAAGGATGGGCGGTGGGGGTCGAGTTCACCGACGACCCGCACCCCCGCAACGTGTACTGGGAGATGTGGGCGCTGCCGATGTTCGACGTGCCGGACGCCGCCGGGCTGATGCTGGAGGTCGACTCCTGCCGGGAGGCATACCCGCGGCACTACGTGCGGGTGGCCGGTTTCGACGCGCGGCTCGGCCGGCAGACCACCGCGCTCTCCTTCTTGGTGCAGCGGCCGCCCGACGAGCCGGGGTTCCAGCTCGAGCGGCAGGAGGGACCGGACCGCAGGATCCGCTACTCCCTGCGCAGCTACGCCAGCGACCGTCCCGAGGGCCGGCGATACGGTTCTGGCGAATAGCCCGTGACGGAGTCGGGAACCGCCGGTTTCGCGATGCGGCGGCCGGGTGCGGCCGGTGCCCCCGGCTCGCCCTCGGCGGAGGCGGACCCGGAGCAGGAAGAGTCGCCGGAACCGCTGGCGGACGACGCGGTACTCGAAGTCGACGAGATCCGCCGCGAGTCCGACGTGGACGCCGTACTGGAGCGACTCGACCGAGAACTCGTCGGCCTGGCCCCGGTGAAGACGCGTATCCGCGAGATCGCCGCCCTGTTGCTGGTCGACCGGATGCGCGGCCGGTTCGGCCTCAGCGCGACCCGCCCCGCGCTGCACATGTGCTTCACCGGCAGTCCCGGGACCGGCAAGACCACGGTCGCGCTGCGGATGGCCGAGCTGCTGCACGGGCTCGGCTACCTCCGTCGCGGCCATCTGGTCTCGGTCACCCGCGACGACCTCGTCGGCCAGTACGTCGGGCACACCGCGCCGAAGACCAAGGAGGTGCTCAAGCGCGCCATGGGCGGCGTGCTGTTCATCGACGAGGCGTACTACCTCTACAAGGAGGACAACGAGCGCGACTACGGCGCCGAGAGCATCGAGATCCTGCTGCAGGTCATGGAGAGCCAGCGCGACGATCTTGTCGTCATTCTGGCCGGCTACAAAGACCGGATGGACGACTTCTTCCGGTCCAACCCGGGGATGAGCTCGCGGATCGCCCACCACATCGACTTCCCCGACTACACCCTCGACGAGCTGGCCGCCATCGCCGGCCTGATCGCGGCCGAGCACGAGTACCTGCTGCCCGACAACACACAGGAGGTGCTGCGTGACTACCTCCAGCGCCGGATGCGCCAGCCGCGGTTCGCCAACGCGCGCAGCGTCCGCAACGCGATCGAGCGCGCCCGGCTGCGCCAGGCCAACCGGCTGGTCAGCTCACCCGGTACGTCGGTGACAAAGGAGCAGCTGCAGACCCTGGAGCCGGCGGACTTCCTGGCCAGCCGGGTGTTCGCCGGCGCTGAGGACGGCGACGAAGCGCAGACCGGCGACGGCCCCAGCGCCTGAGGCCGAGCCGCACTGTCCGCAAGGACTTCCCGGTCCATCGGACCGTCCGCCCGACAATGGGATCGATCAATGGTGCCCGACCGGAGTGCCGGCGAGGGCGGCTTCCCAGTTCGAGATGTATGCAACGAAGTCGCCGGCGAACCTTTCGAGCTAATGGGCCCCCTCGGTGCTCAGCGCCGTCAGGTCGTTACTCACGCGGAGCCTTGTGTGTGACGGGTCGGACTGGACAACGGTGACCGCCACCGTGCCGGCCGTTGCACCCGGGGTGACGCGGGCGTAGCGCACACCGTGCTCGTCCTGGTCGACCATGACCCACGTGGTCACGTCGAGGGCATCTCCGGTGACGAAGACCGCACCTACGCCCTCTGTTCTCTCCGGGGCCGGGAAGGTCGGATTCCAGCCCGGCGCCCACTCTCGCTCTCCTTCGGCGGTGAACAGCGCCAGAGTCGCCTCGACTGGACGCTGGACGATGAGCTCGGCGCTGCAGGTGATCGTGTTGGGCATCGAGACACTTTACCGCCGGCACCATCTACCGCCGACGGCGAAGCCATGGGCTCCACCCTCCTACTCGGCGTGACCTATCGCTGCAATGACGGCGCCACTTCATCGCTGACGATCAGAGCTCGGGTGGCGCTTTGCGGCGTAGGATGCGGTCGTTGCAGTGCGGCGTACGGCGGCCCGCTGCGGTCGCGACCCGCGTCGGGCGGCGGCCCGAGGAGGCTCAACTCAGGTGGTCAAGGCGGTCCGGCAGCTCGACCGGGTGGTGGTTCGCTTCGCCGGCGACTCCGGTGACGGGATGCAGCTCACCGGCGACCGCTTCACCTCCGAGACGGCGGCGTTCGGCAACGACCTCTCGACGCTGCCCGACTTCCCGGCCGAGATCCGGGCGCCGGCCGGCACCCTGGCCGGCGTCTCCGGCTTCCAGCTGCACTTCTCCGACCACGACATCATGACCCCGGGTGACGCGCCGAACGTCCTGGTCGCGATGAACCCGGCGGCCCTCAAGGCCAATGTCGGCGACGTTCCCAAGGGCGCGGACATCATCGTCAACACCGACGAGTTCACCCCGCGCAACCTGGCCAAGGTGGGGTACGCCGCCAACCCGCTCGAGGACGGCTCGCTGGCCGAGTACCAGGTGCACGCGGTGGGGCTGACGTCGATGACGGTCCGGGCGCTGGCCGAGTTCGACATCGGCAAGAAGGAGGCCGAACGGGCTAAGAACATGTTCGCGCTCGGCCTGATGAGCTGGCTCTACAACCGGCCGACCGAGGGGACGCTCACCTTCCTGGCGAAGAAGTTCGCCAAGAAGCCGGAGATCGCCCGCGCCAACGTGGCCGCGTTCCAGGCCGGGTGGAGTTTCGGCGAGACGACCGAGTCGTTCTCCGTCAGCTACGAGATCAAGCCGGCGCCGATGCCGGCGGGCACCTACCGCAACATCACCGGCAACCTGGCGCTGTCCTACGGGCTGATCGCGGCGTCCCAACTGGCCGAGCTGCCGCTCTTCCTGGGCGCCTACCCCATCACCCCGGCCTCGGACATCCTGCACGAGCTGTCCCGGCACAAGCGGTTCGGCGTGCGGACCTTCCAGGCCGAGGACGAGATCGCCGGCATCGGTGCCGCGCTGGGCGCCTCCTTCGGCGGTGCGCTCGGGGTCACCACGACCAGCGGGCCGGGGGTGGCCCTCAAGACCGAGACGATCGGACTCGCGGTCTCTCTGGAGCTGCCGCTGGTGATCTGCGACATCCAGCGGGGCGGCCCGTCGACCGGGCTGCCCACCAAGACCGAGCAGGCCGACCTGCTGCAGGCGATGTTCGGCCGCAACGGCGAGGCACCGGTGCCGATCGTGGCGCCGCGGAGCCCGTCGGACTGCTTCGACGCCGCTATCGAGGCGGTCCGGATCGCGACGAAGTACCGGACGCCGGTCTTCCTGCTCTCCGACGGCTACCTCGCCAACGGCTCCGAGCCCTGGCGGCTGCCGGAGCCGTCCTCGCTGCCCGACCTGAGCGTCGAGTTCGCCACCGCTCCCAACCACGACGGGGAGTTCTGGCCCTACCTGAGGGATCCCTCGACGCTGGCGCGGCCGTGGGCGATCCCAGGGACGCCGGGACTCGAGCACCGGATCGGCGGGCTGGAGAAGGCCGACGGCTCGGGCAACATCTCCTACGACCCGGCCAACCACGACCTGATGGTGCGGCTGCGGCAGGCCAAGGTCGACGGGATCGCGAGCGACGTACCGCCGCTCGAGGTCGACGACCCCTCCGGCGCCGCCCGGGTGCTGGTGCTCGGCTGGGGTTCGACGTACGGGCCGATCGGAGCCGCCGTACGCCAGGTGCGGGCCGCCGGCGGGCAGGTGGCCCAGGCCCACCTTCGTCATCTGAACCCGTTCCCGGCCAACACCGGCGCGGTCCTCGGGGGCTACGACAAGGTGCTGGTGCCGGAGATGAACCTGGGCCAGCTGGCCCTGCTGGTCCGGGCCCGCTACCTCGTGGACGCCATCACCTATAACAAGGTGCGCGGCATGCCGTTCGCCGCGGCGGAGCTCGCCGGCGTGATCCGGGACGTGATCGACTCATGACGGACCTGGCGAACGGATCGGACGGGCCGCGGTTCTCCCCCGGCCTGGAGCTGGTGCCGACAACGTCTGACAAGCAGACCGCCAAGGACTTCAAGACCGACCAGGAGGTCCGCTGGTGCCCCGGTTGCGGCGACTACGCGATCCTCGCCGCCGTTCAGGGCTTCATGCCCGAACTCGGGCTGCGCCGGGAGAACATCGTGTTCGTCTCCGGCATCGGCTGCTCGTCGCGCTTCCCGTACTACATGGACACCTACGGGATGCACTCCATCCACGGCCGGGCACCGGCGATCGCGACCGGCCTGGCGGCGAGCCGGCCGGACCTGTCGGTCTGGGTGGTCACCGGCGACGGCGACGGCCTGTCGATCGGCGGCAACCACCTGATCCATGCGCTGCGCCGCAACGTCAACCTCAAGATCCTGCTGTTCAACAACCGGATCTACGGCCTGACCAAGGGTCAGTACAGTCCCACCTCCGAGCTCGGCAAGGTGACCAAGTCGACCCCGCTGGGGTCGCTGGACCACCCGTTCAACCCGGTCTCGCTCGCGCTGGGCGCCGAGGCCTCCTTCGTCGCCCGCACCATCGACTCCGACCGCAAGCACCTCACGTCGGTGCTGCGGGCGGCCGCCGCCCACCGCGGCACGGCGTTCGTCGAGATCTACCAGAACTGCAACATCTTCAACGACGGCACCTTCGACGCCATGAAGGACCCGGAGACCCGCGACGACGCGACGATCCGGCTGGTGCCGGGGCAGCCGGTCCGGTTCGGCACCGACCTGGCGAAGGGGGTCCGGGTCACCGGCCAGGGCGGACTCGAGGTGGTCGACGTGGCGAGCGTCGGCGAGGAGGCGCTGCTGGTGCACGACCCGGGCGCCGAACAGCCGGCGATGGCCTTCATGCTCTCCCGGCTGACCGACGCGACACCGATCGGCGTCTTCCGCTCGGTCCGCCGGCCGGTGTACGACGACCTGATGCGCGAGCAGCTGGAGCTGGCGGCGGCCACGTCCGGCCCGGCCGACATCGCCGCGCTGCTGCACAGCGGCGACACCTGGTCCGTCGGGTAGGGCCACCCGCGACCAGGCGGCAACCATCCGGGAGGGCCAGCCGGTCTGAGCAGCGAGGTGGCCCGAATGGACGGCGATCCGCAGGAGCAGTTCGCAGTCTTCGTGGGTTCACGGGGCGCGGCCTTGCAGCGCACGGCGTACCTGCTGACCGGTGACTGGGGGCTGGCCGAGGACCTCGTGCAGACGGCGCTGGCCCGCAGCTGGCCGGCCTGGCGGCGGATCCGGCACCAGGATCCGGAGGGCTACGTCCGCAAGGTGCTGGTCAACACCTACTCCTCCTGGTGGCGCCGGAAGTGGCGTGGGGAGGTGCCGACCGACGTCGTGCCCGACCGGGCGGTGGCGGACCTCGACGGATCGATCGATGCCCGGCCCGCCCTGGCTGCGGCGCTGCTGCGGCTGCCGAGACGGCAGCGGGCCGTGATCGTCCTGCGCTTTCACGAAGACCTGACCGAGACCAGCGTGGCCGAGCTGCTCGGCATCAGCCTGGGGACCGTGAAGAGCCAGACCAGCAAGGCCCTGGCCACGTTGCGCGCCGACCGGGCACTGGACGGGCTGGCGGCAACCGAAGGAGTGGACCGATGATCGACGAGGACATCCTGCGTGCCGGGCTCGCCACGCTGGTGCGCGACCAGCCGTCGGTCACCGATCGGGTCGAGTCGGTGCGCACCCGCGTCCGGCGCCGGAATCGGCATCTCGTCGCCGGCGCGGCCCTGGTGGCGGCGGCGGCCTTGGGTGCGGCAGCACTCGTCGTACCGCGGCTGTCCGACCAGGGCAATCACCAGGTCGCGACGAACCGGTCGGATGTCTTCCTCCCGTGGCCGGCTCGTGGTGAGCCGGCTCCGGAACGGGTCAGCGAGCTGATGGACCTCTACGCCCCCACGGCCGGACTCAAGAAGGACGGGACGTACGGCTTCCCGCCCGCCCTGGGGCGCCCGCACCTGCTGTACGCCGGCCAGCCCTGGGGTCCGGCCGGCCAGCAGGTGGTCATGGTCGAGACCCTGACCGGCGTTCCCGGCGGTCCGCCCGCGCCCGACCCACGGGAGGACGTCCGCCTTCTCGTCGGGTTGGCCAGCAGCGCCGAAGCTCCATTGGAGCTCTACGCAAACGTGCCCGCTGCGGCCTACCGGCTTCCGAGGGGAGCCCGGTCGGACGTCATCGGCGGGACGCTCGGCGTGGTCCTGCAGACGGTCACCGGTAAGGCCGGCAACGGCCTCCACTACGTAGGTGAACCGGGGGCGACCACGCACACCCGGGTGCTAGCCCTGCTCCCGCCGGGCCGGCACCGGGTCGGCCTGCGGGCCGGCGCCACCCGGAATGGCAGCGGCGAGCCGCGCGTGGTGACCACCGACCGCGGGCTTGTCGCCGAGGATCTCGGGGCCGTGCTACCGCCGGTGCTGGTCACCGTCGACGGCAACGACGAGACCCCTGCCGCGCTGAGGGGTAGCGCGGAAGGCCAGTCCCTGCTCCCGCCACCGCTGGTCAAGCCGGCCGGCTACACCCGGCTGAACGAGATGAGCGGCGGCGCCGAGGGTGTGGCCACCTTCAAGATCGCGGGTACCGGCCAGGTCGTGCTCGCAGGGGCCTGCGTGGCCAACGAATCGACGACCAACAGCGCGGAGCTGATCGTCACAGCAACCGCCGGGTACGAGGTCGCCCATGCTTCCCTGCCGTTACCCTGCGACGGCGCAACCCACCTGCTGGAACCGGTCAGTGTCAGTCCCGGCACGGCGGCTCTGCAGGTCGATGGCAGCGGCCTGACGCGGGTCGCGGTCTACGCGCCCAACTCCGACGCGGCGAAGCTCGGGGCGGCCGGGCGCGGCCACTGACCTCTCGCCACACCGCCGGCCCGGCCGACATCGCGACGCTGTTGCACGGCGGCGACACCTGGAAGATCGCCTGAGGTAGCTCCCCGGGTGACCGTGATCTGGCCCGTTCGCGGTCGAGGTCGCGGCACCCCAGTGGTGGGACATGCGAACCCCCCGATCACGGCGTTGGCCTCCCGGTGGGGCATCGAGCCCGTCCCGACGGTCGGCGTATCCTGACGAGCATGTCCACAGTCGCCTCCGGGCTCGACGCCGTGCTCAGCCGGCTTGATCCCGGTCCGGGGGCGGCCGCTTGATACGGCGGGTGCTGCTGATCGCCGGGCTGGTTCTGGGTCTCCTCGGGATGCACGGAGTGGCTGCGAGCCACCCGGTCGCCCACGCCGAGCCGGCGGCCATGCTTCATGCGGCCCCCGCCGCGGGTTCCGCCGAAAAGGCGGACAACCATGGCGAGTCGGCGCCCTGCCATCGGGAACCGGCGCCGCACCACGACCTCTGCAAGGCGATCCGCACGGGCGGGGCGGCCTGGGTCAGTTCGGCGGCCACCCCCGCCTCCCGCGTCGTGGCGAAGCCGGTGGCCCTCGCCCCGCCGACTCCGGCAGGTGCGAGCTCGCGTGAGTCTCGTCCCCCCGATCTCTCCCGTCTCGGCGTACTGCGTATCTAGGCCGCGGACTCGCTGACGATCGAATCGTCAACCGTCCCGTCCACGCCTTGCCGACCTGCAGGAGAGATCTGTGAAGCGCATCGCCATGATCCTGCTCGCCCTCGCTGCCAGTGTTCTACTGGCGGCCTGCGGCAGCAGCGACGACAACAGCACGACATCCGGCACCGGTGGCAGTCGCAATGCCGCTGACGTGACCTTCGCTCAGGACATGATCCCGCACCACCGCCAGGCCGTCGAGATGGCCGAGATGGCGGCCGGCCGAGCCTCGGCTCCCGAAGTCAAGGCTCTCGCCGGCCGCATCGAGGCAGCTCAGGACCCGGAGATCGAGACCATGAGCGGCTGGCTGCGGTCCTGGGGGAAGTCCGTGCCCTCGTCGTCTTCGAACGGCGCGGGGCACGGCGGTCACTCGTCCATGTCGACGATGCCCGGAATGATGAGCAGCGACGACATGAACGAACTGATGGCGAAGAGCGGCACTGCCTTCGACCAGATGTTCCTCGAGATGATGACCGAGCATCACCAGGGCGCGATCGAGATGGCCCGAACCGAGCAGTCCAAGGGCAGCGACGGCGCCGCCAAGGACCTGGCCGCCAAGATCGTGACCGACCAGCAGGCCGAGATCGATCAGATGACCGCCTTGCTCGCGAAGCTCTAGCAGGATGTCGATGCGCAACGCAGCTGGTACCAGTTCGGGCACCCGTCGTCCAACCCCTCCCTCCCACCGCGGCGCGCCCCCCGCCTGGCTCGTGGCGGTCGCAATCGTCTTCTCGATCTTGCCCGGGGCGCCGTCGGAGCCGTCGGCGCGGGCAGCGGGCGCAGAACGTCCGGTCGAGGCTCCGCAGACCCCGGAGCTGGCCGCTCTGCGGCAGCGGGCGGCAGAGGTCCAGCGCAGCCTGCTGGCGGCGACCGCGGCGTACGAAGCGGGCAACACCCGGCTGGCGCAGGCAGTAACGCTCGCGCAGTCCCAACGGCGTAGAGCGGAGGCGGCACGCCTGCGGGTGACAGACAGTCGGGACAGAGTCGACGCACTTCTGCGCAGCGCGTACAAGAACGGCGGCGTATCACCGGGTCTGTCGTCATTGTTCGCGACCGGTGACCAAGATGCCGAGTCCATGCTGACTGCGGCCACCTACCTCGACCAGGTGACTCGGGCCGGTCAGGACGTGCTGAGGGAGCACATGGTGGCGCGCAAGGCGGCTGATGAGCTGCAGCAGGCCGCCGCCCAAGCTGCAGCCGAGGCAACCTCACAGGAGCGCACCCTGGCGGCACAGGTCACGGCGCTGCGAACTCAAGCCGCCCGGGCGCAGAGCGAGCTGGAAACTCTGATGCGGCGCCTGGTCGCCGAGCAGCAGGCCAGAGAGCGGGCCGCCCGGCTGGCGCGCGAGCGGGCCGCACGGGAGGAGGCGCGTCGGTTGGCTGCGGCTCGCTCGGCGGCGCGCACGGCGGCGGCGCCAGCCCGCTGCGGTGATAGTTCAGCGGATCCCGCGACCACGTGGGGCAGCTACCCCAACGGCCTGATACCGACCGTGGCGCTGTGTCCCCTGTCGATATCGGGCCACCTGCTGCGAGCCGACGCCGCTTCGGCCTTCGAGCGACTCGCCGCGGCGTACCGGCAGGCGTTTGGCCGATCACTCTGCCTGAGCGACTCCTACCGCAGCTACGCGGAGCAGGTTCGGGTGTATCGGGAGAGGCCATCGCTCGCGGCGGTCCCGGGCACCAGCAATCATGGCTGGGGCCTCGCCGTCGACATGTGCGGCGGCCTGCAGAGTTTCGGCACCCCCGAGCAGACCTGGATGCGGGCGAACGCCGGTCGCTACGGCTGGCAACACCCGGCCTGGGCCGAGCCCGGCGGCAGCCGCCCCGAGCCGTGGCACTGGGAGTACGGGCGCATCTCTTGAGGCGCAACACGGCTCTTGAGGCGCAACACGGCGATCGGCCACCAGGCCGGGTCGGCTGTGTCGGCGCCCGGTAGCGGACCCCGCTTCCGCTACACCCGGGCGCCAACCACCTCCAGGTAGGCGACGTCCATCGCGAGCGTTCCGTCGTCGGCGGTGTTGTGGCTCCGGAACACCGAGAGGAGCTCGGCCTCGAGGTCCGCGCGCCCGGCGTCGCCGACAGCTGTGAAGGCGGCGGCGACAGGTCCGTACCAGACCTGGAAGTACGCCAGACATGCTTCCGCGGACGGGTAGCGCCAGGCGCACGTGCGGCGGACTGTCCGCAGGTCACGGCAGCCGCCACCGAGCAGCTCGGTGACCCTGTCCTCTGACCCCCAGGCGACGGCCGGCCGTACGCCGGGTGGCGGCAGCACCCGCTTCCCAACGGCCCGGAACATGTCGCCCACCGCACTGTCGGGCGTCCAGTTGGCCATGCCGATCCGTCCGCCGCTGCGGCACACGCGCAGCAGTTCCCGGGCGACGGCCTCCTGGTCCGGCGCGAACATCGCCCCGATCGTCGACATCACGACATCGAACTCGCCCTCGGCGTACGGCAGTGCCTGCGCGTCCGCGACCTGCGTGCGCAACGTAACCCCGTCCGCCTCGGCCCGCCGCTGGGCCTCCGCGAGCAGCTCCGGCACGTAGTCGGTCGCCAGCACGTCCGCGAACCGCCGGGCCGCCGGCAGGGACGCGTTGCCATTGCCCGCGGCGACGTCCAGGACCCGCTCGCCGGAATGGATGTCGAGCTGCTGGACCAACGACTCCCCCATCCAGCTCAGCAGGCTCCCGACCCTGCCGTAGTCCCCCAGGCTCCATACCTTCTGCTGCCGACCCGTGACGGCTGCGTAGTCAACACTCACGATGGCCTCCCCCTCCGTGTCGTCGGCCGCTGCGCCGACCAGTGTCCTGCCGGCTCGTACGACGCATCGACGGCCCCCGCCTGGGACGACGCTAGACCCAGTACGTGTCGTGACGCAGGAAGAACTCGGCCCGCTGCTCCTCGTTCATCGCCTCCTGCCTTGCCGCGTCGGCACGAGTCGGGAGAGCCGGCGTCGATGTTGATCCTCTTCGCACCCGGCGCCCCGCGGGAGGACTACCTCGAGGCGCTGGGGGACGGCGTGGATCCCGCCCTCCGGTACGTAGAGGAAGTCACCGGCGGTCGCGCCGATCCAGCGCTCGCCGTCGTACAGGCGCACTTCGCCGGACAACATGAAGAACGACTCCGAGATGGTCTTGTGGAAGTGCGGGTCCGGTCCGCTCGGGCCCGGTCCCATGTCCCACCGGTACAGACCGCTGACCTCTCCGCTGTCACCCAGGTAGCGGGGTGAGGGGTAGGACATCTCAGGTCCCGCTTCCGTACGGACGCGTGATGATCTCCAGCAAGTGGCCGCTGGGATCCTCCCAGTAGACGCCGCGGCCGCCGTCGTTGGTGTTGACCTCCCCCGGCCGCCGTCGGCCCGGATCGGCCCAGTGGGGCAGTCCGCGGCCCCGGATGCGCGCGAGGACCTGGTCGAACTCCGCCTCGTCGACGAGGAAGGCGTAGTGCTGGGGATGGACCGGGCCGTGGTCGTCGGCGAAGTCGAGCGAGACGTCGTTGTCGATCTGCACGACGAGGAACGGACCGTACGGCGTGGGCGGCGCGACGCCCAGCATCTCGGCGAGGAAGGTCGCCGACTCCCGCTTGTCGCGGGCGTTCACGATGGTGTGGTTCAGCTGGACGGGCATCAGGACTCCTTCGGATTCGGCCGGAACATGATGAGCTTTCAGCGGAGGGCGAGGAGCGGCATGAACCCGGCAGCGGCACGGTGGTCCGAGCAGCTCGCGGCGTGGGCGGTGCCGCGGGAGATCCTCGACGCCGCGCCGCGCCGTCGGTTCGTGTTCCTCCCGGAGATGTTCGCCGCCCCGCCGCCAGGCGCCGGGGCCCGTTCGCGGTCGACCGAGATCGCGGCCGAGGCACTGGCGGGCGGGGGAAGCGTCCTCGACGTCGGGTGCGGCGGTGGGGCGGCTGCCTTCGCGCTCGTCCCGCCGGCCACGGAGGTCATCGGGACCGACCGGCAGGAGGACATGCTCCACCTGTTCGCCGCAACGGCCGCGGAGCGCGGCGTCACCGCCCGCACCGTGGCGGGGGACTGGCCGGGCATCGCGGACATCGCTCCCCGAGCCGATGTCGTTGTCTGTCACAACGTGCTCTACAACGCGCCCGATCTCCTCGGCTTCGTCACCGCGCTGCACGAGCACGCGCGGCGACGTGTCGTCGTCGAGATCACCGAACGCCACCCGCAGGTCGCCCGGGCGCCGCTGTGGCGGCACTTCTGGCAGCTCGACCGCCCGTCCGGTCCGGACGCCACCGTCGCGGCGGAGGCGCTGCAGGAGGCGGGGTTCCCGGTCGTGCTCGAGCACTCGACCGCCACCACCCGTGACCACCATCGCGCCGCGCCGGTCGAGGCCGCCTTCTGGTGCCGGCAGCTGTGCCTGCCGCTCGAGCGCGAAGACGAGGTCGCGGCCCTGCTCCGAGACCTTCCTTTTCCGGCCGAGCGGGTCGTCCTCTGGTGGGATACCGGCGGTCCCGACCGATGTGGACAAGGGGCCGGTTGATCGATCGGGTGGCGGAAACCGTCGTACCGTCACGGCAGCATGGATGGCATGTCTACCTCCACGATTCCGTTCCTGGTCCAGGGCGTCTTCGACGAGGACGAACTCGGTCGCGACTTCGCCTACACCATCGGGCTGCACCAGCTGGGTCGGCCGGAGCTGCACCTGCGCAGCCGACCGACCCACGGTGACGACCCGGGAGGCAGCGACTGGCACCTGTCGATGAACGACCTCGGCTCCATCCTCAACCGGCTCGGCATGTCGCTGCTGGCGGGCACGATCACCGTTGGCAGTGAGCTCGACAATGCCTGCGACGGCGGGGCGACGACCCTGCGCATGCGGCTGGACCCACCCGAGCCGGCTGAGGACCTCGAGGCGTACGGCGTCGACCCGGCGGCGGACGTCCTACCCGTCCGCTGGTCGCTGCATCGGTAGGCGTGAGGCACGCGCTGATGCCCTTCGTCAGGTGTCCAATGGCCCGAACGATCGGCCGTTCGACCGCCGCGCGGACGGCCGCACCCGATCACCCGCAGGAACCGCGCCGGGAAATCGAGCCTCGTCATGGCCGCGTTCGAGGCATACGCTGACGGGCTGCTCGGCTCGACATGGAGGCGTCATGGCTGACCACCCGCCGGAACGGTCGCAGCCATCAGGGCCGCGCCACCCACGTCCTGCACCTTGTCGACGGCAAGGTCACCGAGTTCTGGGACGCACAGACCGATCAGTATTCTGCGGACGAGTTCTGGTCCTGAACTGACCTCGGGTTCGGCTCCTGGGTCAGCGCGCCTGCGCCTCAACGAAGGCGCGGGCCTCTTCGGTCAGCGCAGGCCAGTCCGCCGTCGGTGCGACCACCACCCAACCCGTCATCGGTCGGCCCGCCATCGGCTCAAAACGTTCTCCCTCGCCGGAGCGGACAAGCCCGTCGATGGTCGCCGCGCTCACCTTCGCCACGAGCTGTCCGTGCCACCAGATCGCGAAGAACTTCCTCCCCGTGCGGAGGCCCTTGGAGCCGAACATCGTTCCGGTTGTGACCGGGCCGCCCACCGCGCTCTCGGCCAGGTCGGCCCAGCGCTCCTCGGTCATCCGGCGATGATGCCAGGCTGATATAGGTCCGGGAAGCGTCGCCTTGCACGCCTTGGGGTGGAGCAAGTTCATCGGGACCGGCGGCGTAACCCGCTGGCCCGGACGATCGGCCGCTCCACCGCGGCGTGGACGGCGTCCTCGGAGCCGATGACCCGCACGAACTCCCGCGCGCGCGTGACCGCGGTGTAGAGCAGTTCGCGGGTGAGCAGCGGTGAGTCGGCCGGCGGCAACAGCACCGACACCCGCCGGAACTGGCTGCCCTGGCCACGGTGCACGGTCATCGCGTACACGGTCTGCACCGCCGCGAGCCGGCCGGGCGACAGCAGCAGGGTCTCGCGGCCCTGGCGGAAGGCGGCGAGGGGACCGCGGGAGCCGCCCTCGACGATCACGCCGGTATCGCCGTTGTAGAGCTTGAGCTCGTAGTCGTTCGCCGTCACGAGCAGCGGGCGGCCGACGTACCACTCACCCGCGTCGGCGTGGCCGTCGATAGCCGTGGCCAGCCACCGCTCGACCTCCAGGCTCCACCGGGTCACGCCGTACGGGCCCCGGCGGTGCGCGCACAGGAGCCGGTGGGTCTCGAGCGCGTCCAGGGCCACGGCCACGTCTCCGGCCCGGGCCGCCGCGGCAAGTGCGCGCCCGGCGATCTCGACGTCTGCTCGCAGCCGTTCGAGGCCGAGAGGTGCCCGGGCGTCGAGCGAGGCCAGCTCCAGGAACTCGACGGCCGGATCGCCGCCGCGCAGCGCTGCCAGCACGTCGTCGGCGCGGCCGGTGCGGATGGCCTCGGCCAGCGCGCCGATCGTGCCGCCGAAGCGGTACGTCGTCCGTAACCGGACGACGTCGTTGCGCAGCTCCGCCGCGACCTCGGTGGCGGGCCTGACGTCCGCCGGCAACAGCGCCGCGACCCGATCGGCGCGGGCATCCGGCGACGGCCGCGACGGCCGGGCGACCAGGTCGCCGAGCACCGCCCCGGCCTCGACCGACGCAAGCTGGTCCGGGTCGCCAACGAGCACCAGCCGCGCGTCCGGGCGCACCGCCTCGACCAGTCGCGCCATCAGCGTGAGCGACACCATCGAGGTCTCGTCGACGACCACGACGTCGTACGGCAGCCGGTTGCCCCGGTCGTGCCGGAAGCGGCTGTGCGAGCCGGGCCGCCAGCCGAGCAGCCGGTGCAGCGTCGATGCAGTCAGCGGCCCGGGAGCCGGCAGCCCGCCGGCGAGAAGCCGCGCGGTCTCCTCGGCGACCGCCTGCTGCAGCCGCGCCGCCGCCTTGCCGGTCGGGGCGGCGAGCGCCACCCGCGGCGGTGGGTCGAGTACGGCGTCGAGCACCGCGAGCAGCCGGGCGACGGTCGTGGTCTTGCCGGTGCCGGGTCCGCCGGCCACGACCGTCAGCCAGCCGGTCGCGCAGGCGGCCGCGGCCAGCCGCTGGTGGTCCGGTGCGTCACCGGGGAAGACCCGGCCGAGGGCCTCGCTCAGCCGGGACTCGTCGGCGTACGGCGGTGTTCTCGCCGCCCGCGCATCGAGCTCGGCGCGGACCTGTTCCTCCTGCCGCCAGTACCGGTCGAGGTAGAGCAGCCCGTCGACCAGCCGCAGCGGGCGGTCCGGCGGTCCGGTGACGCCGACCGCGACGAGCGGGCTCGACTCGCACGCCGCGAACCAGCCAGCCGGGTCCGGCCAGGGCAGCGCGTCCAGGTCGATCGGCTCGTCGGTGTCTGCGGTGGCGGTGCGGCGTACCTCCGACAGCTCGACGCAGACGGAGCCGAGCCGGACGCCGCGCACCGCGAACGCCGCGGCCAGCAGCACGCGTTCGTCGCTCTCCCCGGCGAGCCGGCCGAGCGTCGCGGCGACGTGCACGTCGGCCGCGGTCAGCACGCCGGCCCGGTTGAACGCCGCGAGCGTTCCGGTCGCCCGGGCGGCGTACCGCACGTCGAAGAGGTCGGCGGTCACGGCGACCCGCGGTCGAGCAGCGCGGACAGGTCTTCGACCAGTCCCGACGGCGGCCGCCAGGAGAAGACGCCGCACGGCTGGCCGACGACGACCGGGGTCGCCGGCCCGCACATGCCGCGGACGAAGAGGTACAGCACGCCGCCGAGGTGCCGGTCCGGGTCGTACGCCGGCTGCCGCCAGCGCAGGAAGCGGTGCAGCGCCACCGCGTAGAGCAGCGCCTGCAGCGGGTAGTGCGCGTGCCGCATCGCCTCGGCCAGCGCCGCCGGGCGGTAGTGCCACGCTGTCAGCGGCTCCGGCCCGGCCGGCCCGAACCCGCCGAGCCAGTTGGTCTTGTAGTCGACGACGACGTAGCGCGGGTCGCCGCCGGCGTCACGCAACCGGAGCACCGCGTCCAGGCTGCCGGTGAGGTAGCCGCGCAGCCGCTGGTGCCCGAGCGCCGGCCCGTCGAGCAGGTCCGGGTAGCCGGCGAGCGGGTCCGCCGCCGGCAGGTGCCGCCGGAGCAGCGCGGCGACGGCGTGCAGGGTCGCGTCGCCGGACCGCGGCTCGTCCCCGCCGGCCAGTGGCAGCTCGAAGTCCAGCTCCACCAGCCGGTCGGCAGGTGCGATCGCGGCCAGCGGTACGCCGTCCGCCAGCGACCCGAGCGGCGTCGCCAGGACAGCCCCCAGCGCCGTGGCCAGCGCCCCGGCGTCGACCGCGGTGCCGAGGCGGGCAGCCACCGCCTCCTCGCAGCGTGCGCCGAGCTCTCCCGCCAGATCGGTGGCCGCGGTGTCGACCGTCTCGAGGACGGCGTGCACGAGCGTGCCGAACGCCGTACCGGCCGGCAGGTCGGCCATCGGCGACGGCACCGCGCGCAGCCGCTCGTCGTCACCGGAGTCCGTCGGCGGCGGCGGCACTGCGGCCTCGTCCTGCCGCTCGGGGTCCTCCGGCTCGCTACCGACGCCTGCCGACTCGTACGCCACGGCGGTGAGGCCGGTGTAGGACGTCCGCCGCCAGGCGCTGTCGAGGGTGCGGGCGAAGGTCGCGGCCGCGAGCGGCGCGGGTGGCGCAGCGCCCGGCGACCAGAACGCCGACGGCGAGTCGTCGACCGCCTCGACGACGACCGAGCCGCCCGATCCGGCCGCCAGGGCCTGGAACCGGCGGCGAGCCTCGTCGTCGGACGGTACGTCGACGGAGGCCGGCGGCTGCTCCCCCGCGGTGAAGTCGCCGAACAGGAGCCGGTGCAGCGCCGATGCCGGGGTGTTGGAGGACGGCGCCCACCAGGTCACCACCTGGCACTGGGCGCGGGTCATCGCGACGTACAGCAGCCGGAGGTCCTCGCCGGACTCCTCGGCCCGGTGCCCCGCGCAGCGCTCCAAGTAGCCGGCGCCGGTCGGGCCGCCGACGTCCAGCAGCCGGGTGCCGTCCGCGCCGTGCAGCCGGAGCGGGTCCGGGGTCTTGTGGGTGTGGCGGTCCCAGCCGAACGGGACGTAGACGACCGGGAACTCCAGGCCCTTGCTGCCGTGCACGGTGACGACCTGCACTGCCTCGGCGTCGGTTTCCAAGCGCCGGCTGCGCTCCTCGGCCGAGTCGTCCGCGGCCTCGTTCACCCGCCGCTGCAGCCACTCGACCAGCGCGGCCGGCCCGAGCTGGCCAGCCACGACGGCCGCGTGCAGCGCCTGCCCGACATGGCGCAGGTCGGTGAGGTCACGCTCGCCGGTGCTGGTCGCCAACAGCCGTTGGGTCAGACCGGTGGCTGTGGTGACGACCTCCAGCAGCGCGGCGACGCCCCGGCCGGCCAGCACATCGCGCCAGCCACGAAGCTGCCGGCCGAGCTCATCGACGCCGTCATCGCCCTCGGCGGCAAGACGTTCCGCCGTCCAGCCGACGAAGCTCGTCAGTGCGGCCGCGCGCAGCAACCCCGCCCGGTGCGGCGCCTCCAGGGCACGCAACAGGGTAAGCCACTCACGGGCCGGCCAGCTGAGGAAGACGCTGCTCGTGCCGGTCAGCACCGCCGGCACACCGGTGTCCCGCAGCGCATCGCGGACCAGGAGCGCCTGGGGGTTGGTGCGTACAAGTACGGCGACGTCGCCCGGACAGACCGATCGCTCAGCGCCATCCACCGTGAGTGCGGCCGGCGCGCTCAGCAGCCCGGCGACGTCCGCGGCCAAGTCCTCGGCCACCAGCTGCCGCGCCCCGTCCACGAGCAGCAGCCCACGCTGCGAGAGCGACCCCTGGCTGCGCCGAGCGACCCGCAGCCGCAGCGGCGCTCCGGCCAGCCGCCGTACGGCGTTCGCGGCCTCGACCGGATAGACGACGATGCCGGGGTCGCCGAGGGCGGCGCCGCGAAACACGGCCGCCAAGCCGGTGACCAGCGCCGCGTCGCTGCGCCAGTTGCGGGCGAGGGTGCGCCGGCTCGCCGCGTCGGCCGCCGCGGCGAGGTAGGTGACCAGGTCGGCGCCGCGAAAGGCGTAGATGGCCTGCTTGGGGTCGCCGATGAGGACCAGCGTGGTCGAGCCGTGGAACGCCGTACGCAGGATCTCCCACTGCACCGGGTCGGTGTCCTGGAACTCGTCGACGAGCACGACCCGGTAGCGCTCCCGCATCCGGGACCGCGCGGACGCACCGTGCACCGGGTCGACCAGCGCGTCGCGCAGCCGGGTGAGAAGGTCGTCGTAGTCGAGCAGCCGGCGGGCCCGCTTGCGGGCATCGACCTCCCGGCGTACGGCGTCGGCCAGCCCGTAGCGCTGGTAGGCGGCGGCATCGTCAGCCGGGTCGTGCGCCACCAGCCGGGCCTGTGGGTCGGCCACCGCCTGCCGCGCCACCTCGCGGGCGCGGGTGTAGTCGATCGCCGGCGGATCGGTGCCGGTCGGTGCGTACTTGCGCAGGTACAGGTCGCCGACCACCTCGGTGACCAGGTCGTCGGTCCGCTCCACGAACGTCGCGTCCCGGTCGGTGTCGCCGGCTGTCCCGAGCCCGGCGAGCATCTGCGAGCAGAAGCCGTGCGTCGTGGCGATGGTGGCCGCGTCGAAGCCGGCCAGCGCCCGGGTGAGCCGGCGGCGGCGTACGGCGACCTGCTCGTCGGGTACGTCGGCGAGCAGCCGCAGCAGCGCGTCGTCGCCCTGGGTTCTGGCGGCGGCCGGGGCGGCGAGCCCGCGCTCGGCGCGAACCAGCCGTTCCCGCACCCGGTCACGGAGCTCCTGCGTCGCCGCCCGGCTGAAGGTCACGAGCATGAGCTCGGACAGGTCGACGCCCTCGGCGACGTAGCGGGTGGCCAGCGCGGCGATCGTGAACGTCTTGCCGGTGCCGGCGCTCGCCTCGAGCACGGTCGTGCCGCGCGGCAGCTCGCCGCAGACGTCGAAGGCGTTCACACCCGCTCTCGGTCGCGGCTCGTTGCTGCAGGTGAGCGGCCTTCGACGGCGTCCAGCACATCTCCGGCGAGGAACAACTTGTTGCGTGCTCGATTGCCAACCTCCGTAAGGATGGCTGCTTCGACGAGCTTGTCGATGTTGAGTCGGGCCGCCCTGTGGGTCACGCCCAGCAGTTTGGCGGCGCGCGGGATCGTGATGGCCGGTGTGTCGAACAGCGCGTCCACCAGCAGACCGAGCAGGCCGGACGAGCGAGCCGTCGCCACGCGGGACCGGAATTCGTCCCGGAGCAGTTGAAGCCGCAGAGCACGAGCCACCGCATCCGCGGCCTGACGTTCGACCGCAGTCAGGAAGAAGCCGATCCAGCCGATCCAGTCGCCCTTGGTGGACACCGCGAGCAGACGTTCGTAGTACTCGTCGCGGCGCGGCTCGATGTAGGCCGAGAGGTCCAGCAGGGGATCGGACAGCAACCCCCAGTCGACCATGAGCAGAGTGACCAGAAGCCGTCCGACTCTCCCGTTGCCGTCGACGAAGGGGTGGGCGGCTTCAAACTGATAATGCAGGCAGGCGATCGCAATCAGTGGCGGGAGTGCCCGGTCGGTGTGCAGGAACTTCTCCAGCGGGTCGAGGCACTCCCACATCCGCTCCGGCGGCGGGGGCACGTAGGTTGCCTCGTCGAGCGTGCAGCCGGGTGAACCGATCCAGTTCTGGCTACGCCGGAAGTCTCCAGGGGTGGCGTAGTCGCCGCGAACTCCGGTCAGCAAGATGCGATGTGCCGCCCTCAGTAGCGGCAGACTCAGTGGCAGGCGGCGGTCTGGATCGAGCACAAACTCGACGGCGGAGACGTAATTGAAGACTTCCCGAACATCACCTCTGTCGTCCGCTCGGCTCTGCTCCGCCTCGAAGAGAACCAGGTCCGACAGCGAGGCCCGGGTGCCCTCAATGCGACTCGACAGGACAGCCTCCCGTCGCAGCAGCGATCGCGAGAGGAGGTGCGGGTTCGGCAACGTTCGGCCCGTGCCGGACAGCAATCCCAGTGCACGGTCCGCCGCGGACAGCCGTCCGACGAGCCCGACGTCGAAGGTGATCGCGGGCGGGAGGGATGGCGGGAGGTACGCCCAGTAGCCGCCGTCAGCGCGGACGACATGCGGACGCTGAGCGGCGGCGAAGTCGTCCGGACGCACTGCTACTCACCTCCTACTTTGCCGAATAAGGGTACCTAACAGCTCTCTGGTATCACAGCCTGGGCCTCGTCGTAGGCAGGTATCACTGTGGCGGTTCGCCGCGGGCGCGCATCGCCGTCCAATCCCCGCGGACGCCGCCAGCCGTGAAGTCGCGAAGTCGAAGCCCTTGTCGGGGTCGAGCAGGTAGCGGACGCCGTCGTAGCGGACCTCGACGACGAAGAGAGCCTGTGCACGGCTCGAGCTGAGCTTGGGACAATCACGATCAAGGACACCGTCAACGATGCGCTTCGGCGGCCCGAGCGGCCGCCGTGAACGCGTGACTGCGCGCTCGACAAATTGGCCAAGGCTCCTCCGCGCGCGAGCAACTCGAGCCCTCCCGCGGGTGGCGCCACTTTGGCGCTACTCTGTCTCAATGCCAAGTGTGCAGATCAAGGATGTCCCGGACGACGTTCACACCGAGTTGCGCCGCCGAGCGGCGAAGGCCGGGAAGTCGCTGCAGGAGTACTTGCTCGGCAGGCTCACCGAGGACGCCCGCACGCCGAGTCTGGCGGACGTTCTGGACCGAGTCAGCCAACGGCGGGGCGGGCGGTTCTCGGTCGAGGACGCCGCGAGTGCTGTTCGTGCAGAGCGCGATGCGAGGTGATCGTGGTCGACGCCAGCGTCGTGGTGCTGGCTCTCGGCGAGGACACAGCCGCCGGCGCCCGCGTGCGCGCAAGGCTGCTTGGAGAGCAGCTGACAGCTCCGGAGATCATCGATCTCGAGGTGATGGCCGCCTGGCGACGCCTCGTCCAGCGTGGGCTGCTTCCGGCCCGCCGGGCCGCTGAGGCGGTCAGGGACCTCTCGCTGTTCCCGGTGCAGCGAGCGCCACACCGCCCGTTGCTCGCGCGCTGCTGGGAGCTGCGCGACACGGTGACCGTCTACGACGCCGCCTACGTGGCGCTCGCCGAGGCTCTCGGCGTGCCATTAACTACCACGGACGGTCGGCTGTCCCGGGCCACCGGGCCGCGCTGCGCGGTTGACTTGATCACGTGACAACGCCGGCCCAGCGCGACGGCTGGGGGCGACAAGACCCGGCCGGCGAGGGAACGGACGTTGTCCACAGGCGCAGTCGCGATTCGCTGCCTCCCATGTGGTTACAGGTCCGTTCGGCAGCCGGCCTGCCCGAGATTCGGCTCCGGTCAGGTGACGACCGGCGCCGTCGGCGACCGGCTGGAACATCGAACCTCTGATGTGAAGAGATCATCACGGGGCCAGCGTCTCGGCGGCGAGCAGCGGCTCCCACAGCCGGCGGGCGAGTACGCCGAACCGGGTGGTCTCGCCCTCCGGCCGCGACTCGCCGGGCGGGACCGGGTCGGCGAGCAGCACGTCGAACGGCGCGTCCGCGCCCCAGACGAGCTGGTACGCCGCGTCGGCTCGCTCGGCATACGTGCCGGCCCACTCCGACTGCGCCTTGGCATGCGCGTTCTCGACCGTCATTCCGGCGGCGCGCTTCTCGGCGTACGTTGCGGACGTCTTGACCGCCATCGGCAGCGGCGCGCACAGCCCGATCGCGCGGAGGTCGAGGAGCGCGGTCAGGTGGCGCCGGGCCGCCTCGGGGTCCACGGGGCCGAGCACCGAGCGGGCCACGTCGCTGCGCGCTCCCCGGCCGACCGTCACCGCCGTCCAGCCGGTCGACGGGGAAGCCACCGACAGCGCGAGCAACTGCGCCCAGGCCCGCAGCCGGTGCTTCGGGCCGAGCCTGGAGTACTCGACCCGGACCGCCGCGTCGCCGTACACGTTGCCGACCGTGCCGGTCAGCCGGCGCGCGCCGAGCTCGATCGCGATGTCGACTGCGCGCGCTTCGCCCTGCCGCAGGCCGGTGGACGCGGTGACCAGCGGCTCGACCTTCGCCATGACGTCGGAGATCACGCGACCGCCCAGCTCGCCGGGCGGCAGCGTGCCGCGCCGCCACTCCGCCTGCCGCGCGGCCGTGGCGTCGGCGCCGGCGAGCCGGGCGAGCAGCAGCCGGTTGCCGACGGCCCAGCCGTCCAGCGGGTCGAGGTCGACGGCGAGGCTGTCGAGTACGTCGTCCTCGTCGCGCAGCACGGTGACGCCGAGCCGCTGCCGCAGGAACGCGCGGACGGGGTGCTCGAGGAACGCGACGAGCTCGTCGAGCGCGACGTCGGCGTCGTCCGCCGGTGCCAGCGGCTCCGGCAGGAACGGCTGGGCCGGATCCCGCGGCCGCAGCCCGCGCCGCGCGCCCCGTAGCGCCTGGACGTCGAAGCTGAACGGTCGGTCGGTGCCGAGCTCGCCGGCGGTGAAGTTGCGCGCGTCGAAGGGCTGCAGCGGGTGCCGCACCACCACGGTCTCGCGGGCGGGACGGCCGTCGTACGTCGTGGCCAGAGCGTCGACCGCGTCGAGGATCTCGCCAACGGGTACGGCGGGCGGCCGCCAGGCGTTCGTGCGCGGATCGGCGCCGGTGTAGAGGATGACCAGGTGCTCGCGGGCGGCGAGGACGGCGTCGAGCAGCAGCTGGCGGTCCTCGCTGCGCGGGTCGCGCTCGCCGACGAGGGGGTCGCGGGCGAGTACGTCGTCGCCGTCGCGGCCGCTGCTGCGCGGGAACCGGCCGTCGTCCAGGCCGAGCAGGCAGACCACCCGGTGCGGCACCGAGCGCATCGGCACCATCGAGCACATCGTCAGCGTGCCGGTGCGGAAGTTCGCCCGGGTGGGGCGGCCGGCGAGCCGGTCGGCGAGCAGGGCGCGGACGTCGCCGAGCGACAGTTCGAGAGTGCTGGCCCGGTCGGCCGCCTCGGTGGCCACCGCACCGAGCTCCCGGCGGGCCTGGGCGCTCTGCCAGTCGTCGGTGTCGCGCACCGCCGTGAGCGCGTCCAGCGCTTCGGTCAGGGTGGCCAGCCAGTCGGCGAGTGGGCAGTCGCCGGCCATCCGGTCGAGCACCCCGGTGAGCCGGTCGAGCAGCTCCGCGAGCCGTCCGGCGAGGTCGATGTCGGTGCTGTCGACGTCGTCCAGAGGCAGCGCGGTGTCGATCCAGCGCAGCTCGTCCTCCGCCATCGCGGCGCCGACCAGGATGCGGTCGAGACCGGCCCGCCAGGTGTTCTGCGCGACCTTCGACAGCCCGAACCTGCCGCGGTGCGGAGCGTCGAGGCCCCACCGGACGCCGGACTCGACGACCCACTCCTGCAGCCGTTCGAGGTCGTCGTCGGTGAAGCGGAAGCGCCGGCGTACCGGCGGCGACGCGGCCAGGTCGAGCACCTGGCTGGCGCTCACCCGGGCGTCGGCGAGATCGAGCAGCGTGGCCAGCGTGCCGAGCAGCGGGTTGGTCTGCCGCAGCGACCGGTCGGCGAGCCGGACCCGCAGCCGGTGGCCGGGGTGCTGCTCCTGCGCCGAGTCGTCGTCTTCCAGCCCGAACGTCGCCGAGATCAGCGGCGCATAGTCCTCGATGTCCGGGCACATGACCAGGACGTCGCGCGGCTCCAGCGTCAGGTCGTCGGCGAGCAGGCCGGTGACCACGTCGCGGAGCACCTCGACCTGCCGGGCCGGGCCGTGGCAGGCGTGCACCTGCAGGGAGCGGTCCTTCACGTCGAGCGGTTGCCGCTGCCGCTCGGGCGGCGCGTCGTCCTGCAGCGCCTGCTGCAGCCGACCGAGCAGTGTCGCCCGGCGCGTCTGGAGCGGGAGGTGCTCGTCGCTGATCGCCACGTCGCCGGCGCCGAGCTGGAGCTGCAGCTCGCGGGCGTCGCGGCCGAGGCTGGCGAGCAGCGGGTTGCGAACCAGGTCGGCGGTCGGGTCGCTGCGGCGGCGCGTCCTCCGGTTGGCTGCGGCGTACGGCGCGACGGCGTCCCACAGCGCGGCGGAGGGATGCGGCAGCCAGAGGTGGACCTCGCGCGCGTCCGCGAGCGCGGGAATGACCTCGAGCTGGGCGGTGGTCAGCCGGGTCGGTCCGAAGAGCGACAGCCGATCGGGTAGGTCGACCGTGTCCGGCCGATCGCGGAGTGCGGCGCAGGCATGGGGCAGCCCCTCGGCCGGGCTCGGCGTACCGATCCGCTCGCGCAGCTTCCGCCACAACTGCGCCTGCCAGGTGAGGTCGTCGCTGAGCCGTACGCCGGCGCCGTCGGTGTCGTCGCCGTTGGCCCAGGCGCGCAGCATGGCGGGGCGGTGGGCGCCATAGGAGTCGAACAGCGCGGCCAGGTGCTGGGCGGCGGTGAGTCGTCGGGCACCGAGCACCACCGCCCACGGCTCGTGGCCACACCAGTCGATCACGTCGAGCAGGGTCCAGAGCAGCCGGCCCCGCTCCCACACGTCGTCCTCGCCGGCGCTCGCGTCCGTCGCGGCGACCGCCTCTGCGAGGAGCGCGGCCGGTGAAGGGAAGCGCACGTTGGCACACACGCCGTCTTCGCCTTCGTTGGCGCCGAGGACGTGCGACAGCCGCTGGGTCACCCACCGCTCGACGCCCTTGGCCGGTACGGCGACGACCTCCGCCGCGAGCGGGTCGGCCGGCGGCTTCCGCAGCAGATCCGCCAGCCCCTCGACCAGGCGGTCGGCGCGCTCTGAGCGGTGGACGTGGAGCACGCGCACCTCCTTGCCGCCGACGGTCCGCCGCTGGGGTCGTTCGTATCATCTGCGATGTGTACGACAATCGTGCGCGTGGCCCTCGTACGTTAGGGACTGCCCGGGACGCCACCGCGATAGGCAAGCGGGGGTTACGGCGCGAGCTGGAGCCTCTCGAGCTCAGGACGAAGCCAGGCGATGTGCTCCCGATGCGTCAGTGGCCAATGGTTCCGGCTAAGGCCGTCGCCCCGCATCACGATTCCTGGATGCGCTAGGTGAACGGTGCTTGTCGGGGCCGCGCCCAAGAAGGACACATCTGCAATCGGTTCGCCAAGTAACGACTTGCGCCTCGTCGCTCCGTGCACGTCGCGCACGATTCCAGCAACCTCAGCCCCCAAGGTGACAAGCAGCCGGGGGCGCGCGACTGCGATCTCCCTCTGGAGCCACTCGAGTGATGCCTTGCCGAGGTCCTCGAACTGCTCTCGTTCGTAGCCGTGTGGCGCAGCAATGCCTAGCTCCTTGTACTTGCGACGATGGCCCTCTTTGAAGAGGAAAACCTTCACCAGATCTGTGATCCAGCACTGGCGGCGATCGATGCCGAGGGGAGCCAGGTAGTGAGCCGCAAGCTCGTCAGCCGACGCCTGCGTGCGGACTCGCCGTCCGTCGAAGTAGCGCTCGTGCTCGAACGGGCCCAGGTTGTCCCCTACCGGCACATCTTGAAGACCGCCCATAGATTCAAAGCGCGCTGAGGGGTACGCCCCGACGATCATGATGCCGCCGACGCGTGCGTCCAACGGGGGCAACGGTCGCAGCCTCGCACCGCCGGCGTAATGAACGAGGGGATCGAGCCCCACGCTGGCCGCGTAGTCGCTCACGATGTCTCGCTGGAGTGCAGCAACCGGCTGTCCCATTACTGCAGCCTGCCAGGTCATCACTCGCCGCCCTTCGCCGACAGCCGAAGTCCGACAGCGGCAGCACCGCCCCCGGTGTGGTAGCTCTGTGCCGTGCCGAGTGACCTGGTGTACGACGAGCAGCTGCGCGCTGCCGCCTTCGACCATCTCACCCGCCTGCTCGATGACTCGCCGGACGGTTCGCTCGCCTCTGCTGACTTCAACCGCTTCCAGTTCCAGGGACGCACCGTTCCGCTCGTCGTGCAGACGGGCATCTGGAAGCCTGCGGTGCTCGATGCAGCGCTCTCGATCCGAACGACGTACACACCACCAAGCCAGCTTCCGCCGTACGCCGACGACATCGGGAACGACGGGCTTCTTCGCTACAAGTGGCGCGGCACGGATGCACAGCACTCGGACAACCGAGCCTTACGGGTGGCGATGCAGCGCGGAGCACCACTGGTCTACTCGTCGGTGTCGACCGCGGCGTCTACGTCCCGCGGTACCCGGTGTGGCTGGTCGAAGAGGCCCAGCGGCGCGGGGAGTTCACCGTGGCCGTCGACGTCGGTCAGCGGCTCGCGGACCTGGACGCGTTGGCCGCGCCACAACGGGAGTACGTCCGACGGTTGACCACCCTGCGCCTGCACCAGCCGATCTTTCGGGCGCGGGTGCTGCGCGCGTACGGCGAAGCCTGCGCCATGTGCCGGCTGCGCCATGCGGAGCTCCTCGATGCGGCGCACATCCTTCCGGACACGCACCCGCGCGGGACGCCAGTCGTTCCGAACGGGCTCGCCCTCTGCAAGATCCACCACGCGGCGTACGACCGCAACATCCTCGGAGTCCGACCCGATCTTCAGGTCGACGTCCAACCGCGGGTCCTCGCGGAGATCGATGGGCCGATGCTCCGGTACGGGCTGCAGGAGATGGGCGGCGTACGGCTCCTCGTGCCACGACGTGTTGACGCCCAAGCCGACCCGGACCGGCTCGGCGAGCGTTACCGCGAGTTTCTCGCCGTCGGCTAGGTGCTACAGGACGGCCCGTAGGCCCCGGGTCACTTGCTGGGCGTCGAACCGCTCCGGGTCGAAGCCGTCGTATATCTCGGCCAGCTCGCGGCCCCACTCGGAGGCATCGCCCGGCTTGGCCAGGGCATCGAGCAGCTCCGCGTATCCGGGTGCGCCACCGATGTCCTCCGGGGGACACGACCGAGCGCCGGCCTCGCAGCGGGGGACCTCGCCCGCCTCCGCCGGCAGCAGGAGACGCTCGACGGTGATCGCGTGCTCCCAGTTGTCCCCGAGGTCGTAGGTGTAGTCGAGCGTCTCCCCTTCGGCGCAGACGTCGGCGATCGCGACCGTGCGCTCCTCCAGGACGTCCCACTCCGGATCGCTGGCGCCGTACCGCTCCCCGGCGATCTCCCAGACATGCAGGTGCGCGTCGTTCCAGCCCATCGCCACCTGGACGACTTCGTGCAGGACGTCCAACGTCACGTCCGCGGGTACGACGACGCGTCGCCACACCCTTGGGCGGACGTCATGCAGGACGATCTTGAGCTGGTACGCCGCTCCCGGCGGTGGACCGGACGCCGCGAGCGCCCGGCGCGCGAGCTGCTCGGCGTTGAAGCGGCTCACCGCGGCATCCACCGAATCCTTGTCGGTCAGGTCCACGCCCTCCGCGGTCAACCGGGTAAGCAGCTGGCGAGCCGGCCCGGCCGCGTCCTCGTAGGTCTCGAAGAACTCCTCCGTGTGCTCCCGTACGGCGGCGAGCACCAGCTCGATCCACCGCGGCTCGACGCCGCTTTCAGCCAGCGCGAAGCGCACCCAGTCGGCGAGCAGCGCCGGTAGCTGCGCAAGGTCGCCCTCGTCGAGGACGACCTTGCGCGGCACGTAGTCGAGCAGGAAGAGGATCACGTCCGCCGGGCTCCACCGCAGCGGCTCGCGGCCGAGGTAGCCGGCGCCGTAGTCGAGGAAGACGTCGACGAGGAAGTCGATCGCTTCCGGCGCCTCGGTCCGCTCGGCGAGGAAGGCCGCGCGCAGCCGCGACCGCTCCTCCGGCGGCAGCGGCTGTTCGGCGAGCCACTCTTCCAGCGACGGCTCAGGGTCGGCGTAGGCGTCGATGCGGCGCCGGGCGAGCAGCCGGTTCTCGACGAAGGTGCCGGAGCGCGGGCGTGGCCACATCAGTCCGGTGCTGCGGACCGCCTCCCGCAGGGCGGCCAAGGCGCGCCCGACAGGCACGTCCGCCAGTGGCGAGAATGTCTCCGCGCGGATCTCCTCGTACCGCTCCGGCGCCTCGGGTAGCGCGATCGTCAGCTCGTCGACCTCCGGGCCGCCGGGACGCATGACCGAGGCCATCAGCACGTGCGGCGACGGCTCGTCGTAGTGGATGAACCAGTTCTGCCGGGCCCCCCACGGGTCCTCCGACAGCAGGGCCGCGGTCGGCGCCGGCGTTGTTGCCGCCGCCCAGTCAGGCAACGGCTGGCCGAGCTCGTCGAGCAGCTCATCGATCTCCACCGCAGCCTCGGGGAGCACCAGCCGGAAGGCGGCGAGGGCCGCGGCGCCCGCCGGGTCTGCTCGGCGTACCACCTCGGCGACGCCCCGGACCAGCGCCAGTTCCGGCTCTCGATCCCCCAGCTCTGCTCGTGCCCACGCCTGGCCGAGGAAGAAGCTGGCGAAGAGCTCCGCCGCGACGACGTTGGCGTCGGGGTGCAGGAGGGCCCGAGCCTCCCGCAGGGCCTGTCGCTCCAAGGTGAGCGGCTTCGTGGTGGGGGGGCCGGTACGGCGGGCCTTGCGCCGTACCGGTCGGCCCCGGCTCTTCGGACTCACGGTGCTCCACCGTAGTTGGACCGAGAGGAGGCAGTCACGCCCCTCGGCGAGCCGCTCTCTGCCGGGAGGAGTGACTCGCCCGCTGGGTCCGCGGCGGGCGGAATGTCTCCGCAAGGCGGTCGCTAACCAACGCTCGAGTTTCTGCCCACTCGGCCGGAGCGCGTTACTTGAGCAGCCCGAGGCGGGTGGCTGCGGCCGTTGGCGACTCGGCCAGGCCGGCGTCCAGCAGCTGGCGGTCGGCGCTGACGAGCGGTACGCCGACATGACGCGCCGCGGCCGCCCAACACGCGTCGTAGAAGGTCAACCCGTGTGCCTCGCCAAGTACCGCCGCCAGCTTCACCCACGCGTGGTCGAACGCCACCGGTTCCCCGACAGCGGTCCGCAGGGCTGCCAGTGCCTGGTGGACCCGGTCCGCCGGTAGGCGGAGCCGACGCAGCAGGACGTTGCCGAACTCGTACTGCGCGAGATCGAGCACCCGAGCCGGCGCCTGACCCGAGAGATGCGCCGCACGCAGCGCGCGAGCCGGGTCGAGCTCCGCCTCACCCTCGGAATGGAACCACTTCACGAGGACGGACGTGTCGATCAGCACGGCTGGACGCGCTCGCGGTCCCGCTGGTCTCGTTCGTCGCGTTCGATGCGGATGACATCGGCGGCCTCGAAGGCCGGTACGGCCGCAAAACATTCCTCGAGAAGGGCCACGGCGTCGCGGACGACGGCCGGCGTGGGATGCGCCAGCTCCCGGCGCACCATGGCCGCCAGCAGGCCACTACGGGTGGTACCACGGCGCTTCGCCGCCGCATCGAGCTGGCCCAGCAGCTCGTCCGGCAGGGACACCATCACCTTCGCCATGGCGTTAGTGTCCGCTCTGGTATTGCCGGTGGCAATACCGGACCTTGGGGGCTGGGGACAGGATCTTCATACGGCGAGCCGGTCGAGCAGCTCCGCCAGCCGGCCGGCGAGATCAATATCGGTCCTGTCGACGTCGTCGAGCGGCAAGGCCAGGCCGACCCAGCGCAGGTCGTCCTCGGCCATCGAGGCGCCGAGCAGGATGCGGTCGAGACCGGCCCGCCAGGTGTTCTGCGCGACCTTCGACAGCCCGAACCTGCCGCGGTGCGGGGCATCGAGGCCCCACCGGACGCCGGACTCCACGACCCACTCCTGCGGCTCCAGCGTCGGGTCGTCGGCGAGCAGGCCGGTGACGACGTCGCGGAGCACCTCGACCTGCCGGGCCGGGCCGTGGCAGGCGTGCACCTGCAGGGAGCGGTCCTTCTCGTCGAGCGGCTCCGCGCGTGGTTCGGGCGGCGCATCGTCCTGCAGCGACTCCTGCAGCCGACCGAGCAGCGTGAGTGGCCGTCCTTCAAGCGGGAGGTGCTCGTCGGTGACGGCCGCGTCGCAGGCGGCCAGCTGCAGCTGCAGCTCGCGGGCGTCCCGGCCGAGGCTGGCAAGCAGCGGGTTCCGTACGACGTCGGCGGTCTGGTCCTCGCGGCGACGCGTGCGCCGATTTGTCGCGGCGTACGGCGCGACGGCGTCCCAGAGCACGGCGGAGGGATGCGGCAGCCACAGGTGAACCTTGCGGGCGTGCGCCAGCGCGGCGATGACCTGAAGCTGGGCGGTGGTAAGCCGTGTCGGGCCGAAGAGCGACAGCCTGTCGGGGAGGTCGACGATCTTCGGCCGCTCGAGGATGGCCGCGCAGGCTTGCGGCAGCCGCTCAGCGGGGCTCGGCGTACCGATCCGCTCCCGCAGCCGCCGCCACAGCTCCGCCTGCCAGATGAGGTCGTCGCTGAGCTGTACGCCGGCGCCGTCGCTGTCGTCGCCGTCGGCCCAGGCCCGCAGCATGGCCGGCCGGTGCGCGCCGTAGGAGTCGAACAGCGCGGCCAAATGCTGCGCCGCAGTGAGGCGCCGGGTTCCCAGCGCCGCCGCCCACGGCTCATCGCCGCTGTCGTCGATGACCTCAAGGAGCGTCCACAACAGCCGCCCGCGCTCCCACGCGTTGTCCTCGCCCGCGCTCTCGTCCGTCGCGGTGATCGCCTCCGCGACGAGCGCGGCCGGTGATGGGAATCGCACGTTGGCACAGACGCCGTCCTCACCGCCCAGGGCACCGAGGACGTGAGACAGCCGCTGAGTCACCCACCGTTCGACGCCCTTGGCCGGTACGGCGACAACCTCCACCGCCACCGGGTCGGCCGGCGGCTCCCGCAACAGCTCGGCCAGCCCCTCGACCAGCCGGTCCGCGCGCTCGGAGCGGTGAACGTGCAGCACGCGACGTCCGACCTCCTCGCCGCTGACAGTGGTTCCGATGGTCTCCGATACGTACGACGATCGCGCCCATGGCAGTGGCGACCTGCGAGAACTGCGGCAGCGACGACGTCGTACAGGATGCGGAGTCAAGCAGCGGGCGGAACAAGATCGCCATCCGATGCCTCGACGATGAGCCCGGTCAGCAGTCGCTGCACGAACTCCTCGCGCCTGAGCTTCAGGCGGGATCGGAGCTCGTCGGGATCGGGTAGTCGCCGGCGAACGACCTGCGTTTCGTGGTTGGCAACGGTGTCCGGCACAAACGGCCGAGCCCCCCTCGGATGTGCTCCATTCCCGGTAGCACTGCTGACGCCGGTGAACGCGCCGTCAACGTACGCCCACGAGGCGTGTCGCGGATCCTCCGCGCCTCCTCGATGTCGTCGTAGGCCCATCCACCGACGGCACTGTGAGTGACGCTAGCCGAGTCGCATCTCGGGCAGATGATCGCCGGCTGTCGGACGAACCGATGGCCGCACGCTAGGCCCTGGACCGCCGCTGCTTCGGCGCCGATCATGCGCCTGCAGAGATCCTCGTCGACGAGTACGAGCTGCGCCCCAAGCTGGCGGAGGATCCTGCTGAATGGCCTGACTACGCGGTGGTGTGGCCCGATCGCCTCCTCATTGAGCTGAAGACCGAACGTGGCAGTCACGGCGCGGCGCAGCTGCCTTACGACGGCGACCTGGCGTTGCACCATTTTCCCAATCGTCTGATCGATCTTGTTTACATCACTCCCAACCATGGATCTGCGCATTGCGTCCACCGGCAGCCGCTCACCGAGCTGGGCCGGCGTACGGGTACGGCTGTCGTATTACGCGAACAACTAACCTAACTTGAGCTCTGCGGCGGGCGGCGTCGCGAACAGACGTCCCGCCCGCTACCTCTAGCCCTACGGATCCAGCACGCGGAGCCAACGTAGGAACGCGCGCATTTGATCCATTCGCTCTTCCTCAATGGGGTCCGGGCTGAAGTGCATGACATCGTTCCGGACTTGTCGGACTGTTTCCAACGCCTCCAGGAAGACCGTACGATCGGCCTCCCAACTCATCAGTGCCCAGTTATCCGGAGACTCGAGGAGGCGCTTGTACTCCCCAATCGAGAGGTCATCAGCGCCTTCCACTCTGCGGCTTGTGTTTGGATCTACGGCCGAAGCTATCGTGTCGCCACTGATACATCTGTCAATGGCCCGCCTCAAACGACGTTCCACCTCGCCAAGCAGAAAGAACGGTCCCGCCAGCGTGACAAACTCCTCCGAGATGTCTGCCAAGGTCACGATGCCAGAAAAGGTTCGGTCGCCCGCTCGGACAAGAACAAACCCCCTCTCAACGATTCTAGGAATCACTGGCAGCAGGTCATCCCGCAGTTCTACCACTACGAGCGGGGTGATCGCGTGATGGAGCTCGGCCACGCGGACGCGAAGACGTGCCTGCGCGATTGACTCCCAAGTTACAACACCCCGCTCCTCCCTCAGACCCGACAGGACCGGGAGCTGCGAGTAATCATATCGCATCATAAGGCTCTGGGCATAACGCAGGGACTGCTGGGGACTAACTGAGACCAGTCCTGCGGTTGCAGAACGTAGACTGGAAACGCGTAGCCCCACCTCTCCCGGTGCCTGCGTCCCTGCCTCTACGGTAGCTGCAGCGGCCGGCTGCGACGTTGCCGAGGTCGTAGTTAGCGGGACAATCGTAACCTCGCTATCAATCCACCCTGCCTCGAACTCTGGGTCCGTGGCCAAACCTCGCTCCTCGAGGGCACCACGTATCTCCTGGACTACCCACTATCCCCGCCGTTGGAAGCCCCACATACCCAACAACTGACGAATGCTCAGCTGGAGGGGGTCGCTCGCAGCCCGCCCCTCAGCGAGAGAGAGAAAATTCTCAACCTCACTCATAGCCTGTCCTCCACCTTTTCCCACTGCAGTCGTCGAGCCATCTGTCATCGGACCGAAGCCGCGCCGGCGTCCGGCAGTCCTCCCGAACTCAGTCAGGTGCCTGCCAGCCGAAATCGGCCAATCGACTACGAGCCATCTCAATCTCATCGTCGGTGAAGAGATCCGCGAACTCCGCGCGGAGGACAAGAGCCTCTACGGTGAGGTCGAGCCGCCGACGCTCCCACAGGGCTCGGAACCCATCGGAGGCTGCAGGAGCCCGGAGGAGCCGGCGTGCCGTCTGCAGCCCTCCATGGTCAGCGAGCATTCCGAGGAAGTACGTCGCTGTGTAGCCCGCCTCAGCCTTTGCACGGTCGTAGATGCCGCGCATCGCGCGGTCGAACTTCCGCTCGACGAGGACGTCAGAGCTCACCGTAGTTGAGTCGATCGCGCCCTGGGGCCCCGATTGGGTGGCGGCAAGCGTCGAGGGCTGAGACCTCAATATCGCTGTCTCCATAGTCGGCTCTTCCTCCGGTTCGTCCGGCTCGAGCTCGAAGTCCTCCGGTCGGTCCGTCGACGGTGCCTCCTGGCTTCGTACCGGCGCCTTCCCCATAGCTGCGCCGATAAGCGAGAGCAGCTCGTTGGTTCGTGCCGCGAAGAAGGCATCGAAGTCAGCGGTGCGAAGATGCTCGGGCCGGATATAGTGAGTCTTCAGCACCGCATCCAGCTCACTGGAGCTCGCGCCAGCCGACTTCTCCACGAGCGGGATGTACTGTGCTGGCGAGCGTCCACCGATCTTCTGGTTTGTCTCCCTTGAAAGTGCTGTCTTGTTGACGATGCTCTCGCGCCGCTCCGCATCTATGTTATTCTTTTCGCACCACGCCTTCGGAAAGATGTGGTGAATGTCGACGGCATAACTCCAAAACGTCGCCATGTCCAATGGTTTGGAGTAAATCCAATCCATACACCCGTCCCGCATGAGCAGTGCGTAGAGGCCCTTGTATGCCGCGCTGTTACGGGTCCTCATAGTCATTAGGCGCTGCTCGTGGAAACTCGCGTCGATGACCGTTCCAGGCTCGGAACCTCCCTCGAGCCACGCCGTCACTTGCTCGAGGTCTCTTGCGAAGCGCGTCTCGGTCGTTCCACCATACATCTCGCCAAGGACACCGGACCAGTACCAGCGGCGCAGCTTAGCGGCGTTTGCCATCACGTCCGTTTTTCCGCCGAGCGCCACGCGGATGGCAGCGAGTGGCACGAGCTGGGTGCGGTACGGCAGATCGTCGGAGCGGAAGATCCGCTGCTGTCCGATGAACGACGCGGCCCACTCCATTGCCTCCACCACAGCCAGAGCCCAGCGCAGATAGTCGCGGAGACGCAGCTTGAGGATGTCCTTACGCTTGCAGCTGACACCCGGCCACTTGTCCTGCTCGTCCCCGCGCGCGATTGACTCCTCTCGACGCTCCCGCGTTACGAGCAGGGAGATCACTTGCAGGAAGTCTGTGTTCTCGAGGCCACGGAGTGCACGCAGCTGACGGTCCTCGAACCGCTTCTGCACCTCTTTCCAGTCCTCGCTGAGGCGAAAGTCGTCGCCATGCTTGTCAAAGTACCACCCCTCGCCAGCAAACGTCGCCGTGAGCAGTTCGAACACGTTGAGCGCCACACCACCCGTGTTGACCTTTTCAAAGACAGTGCACACCGCCTCCTTCGGCGTTTCCTTCGTGAGCTTGATGACGGGAAGGAGATAGGCCGTGATCCGGGTCAGCACGTCGTCCTGGAACCGTTGCCAGATCGCCTGGCGGTCCGGCCCATACTTGAGGTACTCCAGCACCCAACTCAGGATGCCAGCTCCCTCGAACGCTCGGCGCAACGGGAACACACCGGCCTGACACTCGAGCTCCGTGGAAGAATAGTCGGCCATTACGATCCGGCCAAAGTCCTCCCGGATCACGCGGTCCTCCGGCACGGACAGTATGGCTTCATCGCGGTCTCCCTCGTCACCCAGAGACTTGGCGATATCGATGTAGTACCAACGCCGAAGCTTGTGGCCTCGGGCATCTACGGTCTCGACGGGTTGGCCGCTCTTCAGTGACTGGAAGAGCGACGTGAGGCGTTGCTGACCGTCAAGCAACAACTGCTGGGGCTCCCCGTGCTGTACCGCCAAGACGCCCGCCAAGGGCTTAGGCTTGAACCGGACTCCGTTACCACCTGTCTCCAGCATCATGACCACCCCGATGGGATAGCCGAGGGACACCGTGGTCAGCAGTGAAGCGATGCGGTCGTCGTCCCACTTCCACTCGCGCTGGAAGTCCGGCAACTGAACTTTACCGACCTCTACGTCGTGCAGCAGCTCACCGAGCGGCCAGTCAGGGCTTTCAAAAGGCATGGCTCACCTTAGCTAGGCGCAGCCGCGAGCAGTGCACTGGACCGCGGCTTGCCGCACCGCACCGATCTCGTCCTTGCGGTGATGCGTCCGGTAAGACGGGATCTGCTTCTGGCGGCGGTTCACGAACGTTCGTCGCCCAGCCCAAGTGCTGCCCAGCGACAGCGCAACCGTCCATACCGCCGCGCGATCAGCCTCGCTGCCTCGGGGCGTACGTCATCGGTCGCGCCATGTACCGGCGGGTTAGTGCAGGTAGCGTCGCCTTCGTGCCAGCCGCGGTCGACCTAGAAGTTGGGCAGCTCGTACGAGTCCGTGGGCAGCAGTGGGTGGTATCTGACGTCAGTTCCGCTGCGTTGCCAGTCGATGAGCTCTCCCCCACAGCGTTGCCGGGGCGGACCCTCGCCACTCTCACGTCGGTCTCCGAGGACGACCTTGGCGAAGAGCTGTCGGTCGTCTGGGAGGTGGAACCGGGCCGGGCCGTCATCCCATCTGGAGCGCTGCCGGACGTTCCCGAACCAGACCATTGGGATGATCCGCAGACGCTGGGCGCACTCGTCGACGCGGTCCGCTGGGGCACCGTCGCTTCGGCCGATGTGACGACGCTGCAGGCGCCGTTCCGCGCCGGCATTCAGATCAAGGACTACCAACTCGAGCCGGTCGCCAAGGCGCTCCGGATGCCGCGCGTTGCCCTGCTGGTCGCCGATGACGTCGGCCTGGGAAAGACCATCGAAGCCGGCCTCGTGGTTCAGGAGCTGCTCTTGCGGCACCGCGCCCGGCGGGTGCTCGTGGTCTGCCCGGCTTCGCTCACGCTCAAGTGGCACGACGAAATGCGTGACAAGTTCGGGTTGTCGTTCACGGTGCTGGACAGTGCCGCGCTTAAGGAGCTCCGCCGAAGCCATGGCCTGCAGGCCAACCCATTCACCGTTCATCCGCGCATGATCATCAGTCTGCCGTGGCTGCGGACACCACGGGTACAGCGGTTGCTCGACGAGGTACTGGACGAGTCCACCCGGCACCCGGGCTTCATTGACCTGCTCATCGTCGACGAGGCGCATCACTGCGCCCCGCCAGCGCCCAGCAAAGGCCGGCGCGGGTACGCCGTGGACAGCCGGCAGACACAAGCAGTACGCCGGCTCAGTGAGCACAGCCAGCACCGGGTGCTGCTGTCGGCCACCCCTCACAACGGCTACAGCGAGTCCTGGCAGGCGCTGCTCGAAATGGTCGACCCGCAGCGCTTCGCCCGCGGGGTGGAGCCCGACGCAGCGGCCTTGGGAGAGGTGCTCGTCCGGCGGCTGAAGGACGAGATCGTCGACCCTAGCGGGGTTCGGGAGTTCGCGGAGCGGCTTCCGCCCCTGGCTCTCGTGGTGCACTACACGGACGCTGAGAGGGAGGGTCATGCTCTGCTCGAGCACTACGCCGCTCTCCGAACAGGTTCGCCACGCCGAAATGACCTGGTGACGCTGCTTCTGAAGAAGCGGCTGTTCTCCTCGCCTGCCGCGTTCTCCAAGACAGTCCAGCAGCACGAGAGCACGGTCCGAGGGCTGCGCTCGGCAGGTGACGACGACCCTGAAGACGCCGGCTACGAATGGGGCGATGAGCCTGACGACATCGCTGGGTCAGACGCCGAGGGCGCCCTACTGGTCGGCACCGCCACCGCACTGACAGCCGAGGCGGCTGAGGCGCTCACGCGGCTGCGGGCCTGGGCCGATGCCCGTGTGGGCCCGGCGGACAGCAAGGCAGAGGCATTGGTAGCCGTCCTCAGCGGGCTCTGCCGCCCCAACGGCAGCTGGACCGACGAACGGGTCGTTGTCTTCACCGAGTACCGCGACACGCAGGTCTGGCTAGCCGGGCTGCTGGGCGCGCGAGGGCTCGGCGGTGACCGAATGGGGCAGTTGTATGGCGGGCTGGACCCGGCGCGTCGGGAGCACCTCAAGGCCGCGTTCCAAGCCAGTCCCTCCCGGGATCCGGTGCGCATCCTGTTGGCCACCGACGCGGCGAGCGAGGGCATTGACCTGCAGGCCCACTGCTCGCGGATCATCCACTACGACATCCCGTTCAACCCCAACCGTCTGGAGCAAAGGATCGGCCGGGTGGATCGTTTCGGCCAGCGCCGGCCAGTCCACGTCACCCACTTCGTGGGCGCCGGATGGGAGCAGGCGCAGGCCGGTTCGTACGAGGCCGACCTCGAGTTCCTGAGCCGGGTCGCTGAGAAGATTGCCCAGGAGCGGGAAGACCTCGGTCGGGTCAACCCGGTGCTCGCTGGTGCCGTAGAGGCGCGCATGCTCGGTCATCCGCTGCTGCAAGACCCGTTCACGACCGTGCCGAGCACGACTCCGCTCCGCGCGGAACGAGACCTGCGCGCCCAAGTGGCCCGACTGCGTGAGCAGCTCTCGGCGAGCACGAGCGCCTTGCACGTCACGGCACCGAACGTGCGCCGAGTGGTCGACACCGCGCTCGCCCTGGCCGGTCAGCCACCGCTGATCGATCGTCCCGACGGGCTCGTGGAGGCTCCGGAGCTGACGCGCGGGTGGGAGCGGACGCTCGAGGGCCTAGAGGATCCGCTCGACCCAGCGATCCGACGACCGCTCACGTTCGATGCAGAGCGGGCCGGGCCGGACGTGGTGCATGCGCACCTTGGCGCGAGGCTGGTCGGCCAAGCCCAACGGTTGCTGCGCAGCGCGGTATGGGGCGAGCAGCGCACCCTGTCGCGCGTGGGCGGCATCACCGCGGCGCTGCCTGAGGAGGTCCGACCAGGCGAGCTGCTCGTCGCGGTCGTGACCCGCCTGGTGCTCGTCGGCCCGGATGGCGCACGGTTGCACGAGGAGGTGCTGCTCGCCGCCCGTGCCGTGCCGCCGGCCGGCCGGTCTCGGCGGCTGGAGGTAGAGGAGCGGCGGTACGACGCCCTGCGCGAAGCGGTCGAGGCCGCGCTGGATCCGGGCGCATGTACGCCAGCCCCCCGTCCCGCCCGGGAGCGGCTGGCGACGCTTTGGCCGGAGCTGCGGAACCTGCTCAGCGGGGACGTCGCGGCTCGCGCCGCCGTCCGCCGGATCGCGCTCGAACGCGATCTCACGCGTCGCGAGGCGGACGAGCTGGCGCGTGTCGATGGCGTCGTCGAACACATGCGCCGCACCTTGACCGCCGCGTTGGCCGAGCCGGCGCCGGCGCAGCTGCGGCTGGACGAGCTGGACCTGCCCGAACGCCGGCAGCTCGACAGTGACCTGGCCGCCTGGCGGGCCAGGCTGGAGGGCCTCGACGCCGAACGGGACCGGGAGCGGGCCACCGTACAGCGTCGCTATGGCGGCGTGCGGGAGCTGACCTTCCCGGTGGCAGTCCTGCTGGTCGTACCGGAGGAGACAGCGTGACAGCTAGTGCCGCGGCCGCCCGCCGGCACGGGTGGCTGGAGCTGCTGCAGCAGTCCGGTCCCTTCCTTACCGTTCCGGTGGCGGACCGGGTGTGGTCCACCGGGCTGCCCGCCGTGCCGTCAGTCGTCCGCGCGCTGCTGCGTCACGGCGTCGCCGACCTGCTGGCGACCGCCGGCAGGTCTAGGAGCCTGCTGAACTACGGCTTGTGGGGCGGGGTGCCTCGTGCCAGTCGAGCTGCGATGGTCTGACCGGTGAGGGTCGACCAGAGGTCACCGCGCCGCCCTTGAGCGGGGTGCTGGAGCGACT
>JAABUR0100000763.1_pt1 | contig 65415 bp, 57 predicted proteins | sample 5560091 | NCBI WGS metagenome assembly JAABUR01 (sample SAMN10711879, study PRJNA513375) | rock metagenome | isolation source: Antarctica rocks | place: Antarctica: Victoria Land, University Valley sud
CCAGCAACACCGACCGCCTCAACCAGCTCCCACTGTTCCTGCACCGATACAACTACCATCGACCCCACACCGCACTAAAAGGCCTCGCCCCCGTCATGCGCACCCGCACCGTCACCAACCTGTCCGGGTCGAACAGCTAGCGGGTCGATGACCATGACGTTGCCGTCGAGCCACTTGGTGGATTCTTCCCCGAGCAGATCGATCTGTTCCTGACGCGACACCAAGAGCTGCTCCTTCAGTGACGGGCCAGCACTGAACAGGAGGCCATCGTCAGTGGCGAAGGGTGACACCACGAGCATGCGTCGCGCGTCGAAGTCGGCAGTGACGGGTTGCCCTTCGATTCCGAACACATGGAATGCCAGCCGATCGACTCCGGCCGGTGGGTCCCATTCGACTCGCCGGACATCATCGGCCAGCTCGTCCAGTCGCGCGACGCGCTCGGATGTGAGCTCATGCTGGGTCAGGGTTGGCAGGGCGCGGATCAGCCGCGAGATCGGCGCGTTGATCGCTTGCGGCCTTCGGTCCGGGACGCGACCATCGAGTCCGACGACGACGTCCCACGAGGCGTCGGTGGTGATGTTGCGGCTCGTCACCACCAGTCGAAACAGCGACTCGACGAGCGGTGCAGCGGGGTCGTGCGCTGGCACGAACTTCAGCAGCCAGAACTTGGGATGAAACAGATGTCCCGGGATCGGTTCGACCACCGGATGCAGCACCTGCTCCAGAAAAGCATGTAGACCCGAGCGTGCGGTCGGCGCCGCGAGATGACCGTTCTGGAAGAAGATATCGATGCGGTCGGTGGTCGACCGAAGTGCCTCGAGGGCCGCTATCGGATGCAGTGTGTCGGCCAGGACTCGGCTGGCGGCAGCGAACGGTGCGACGAGTGCGGACTCCAGATCCAGGGTGAAGGTCGCGCCGACCGCATGCCCGAGCGTCATCCCGGGTGGTGGTTGCAGTTGGGGCAGCAGCAGTTGCCGGTCGTCAGGAGCCAGCACGCTGCAGTCCGTCCTCGATGTCGCGGAGGATGCCCCGGATCGTCGACCATCGATGGACGAGGCGGCCGGTCCCTGAGTCTTCGGCCCATCGCTTGAGTTGGTCCTTGTTGGTCAGCCGGGCCAGCCGTCCCTTCTTCTGCATCTCGCGGCGCTCAATGAGGCTGCGCAGCTTGAGTGACTCTGGTGCACCGAAAGCGGCTCCGGATCTGACCGCAGTGAGCCACGTCTGTACGAAAGTCATTGTTTGGTAAGGGATTTGAGGCGTCGTGGAACGGATGGTGAGCCAGAAGTCGTCCAGATCCCAGGCGTCGAATCGCGCGGACTCGTGCCGGATCTGATCGCTCCAGTCAGTGAACCATTCTTGATAGAAGTCAGGCTCGACGTTGCGCTGCGGATTGCTGAAGTCGTTAACTGAGAACAGCTCTGCGGCCATCTGGTTGTAGAGCAGTGCCGCGCCGTGGATGGCCAGGGAGAACCGCTCGGCATGGTGGAGGTATCGCTTGATTTCGTCGCTGAGCTCGAGCGTGCGGCAGGCGCCTCAGGGTCCGACAGGATCGGCGTCGGTGGCGTCCAGCGTCGTGCCGGGGACGAGAGTCAGGCGGGCCAGAAGTGAGTCGGGTACCGAGGTCAGGATCCGCTCGCGGAGCCAGCCCGCTTCCTCCGGCGACAACGCGAAGCCGTCGGGCATCTCGTAAGGAAAGCCGACCGGACGAGCAGGCAGCGTCGGTGACCAGTGGCCGAATCGTCGCTCAGTCAGTTCGTCGCTGTCGTCAACCGGATCGGCAGGGTGGGAGATCTGCTGTCGGGAGATGCCCGCCGTGAGGATGCCGTACGACGCGAGCCCGCCCCAGTAGATCTGCGAAGGAAGCGTGCGCACCTTGGTACCGGCCTGCCGGCCGATCAGACCCTCCAGGTCGCCCGACTTGCGGATCGCCTCGATCAGCGATCGCTCGTAGTTCTCGGCGGTGCCGAGAATGGCAGCAGGATTGGTCTTCTTCCGCTCCGCGGCCAGCTGGAATGCCCAGGGCACGAAGAGGTAGTAGCGCGCCCGGGTCAGCAGAACGGAGGTGCCGGGGAACAGCATGTCCGGATGCTGTCTCAACGGGCAGCCCCTGGACTTCGCGACCATCCGTACCGCCCGCTCCCGCAACTCCAGTGGGTACCGCCCCGTCAGTCTCCGGCCGTGCGAATGGCGGTGACCACGGCCGCAGCGAGCACGTCATGCCCATCCGCGTTCGGGTGATCGCCGTCCGAGGCAAGCAGGCTTGTCATCGCTCGATCATCGGAACCGAAGGCGGCATCGGTGTCGACGTAGATCGCAGCGGTGGACGCACAGTCCTTCGCCAGCAGCCGGTTCACGGAGGCGGTGAGCATCCGTGCGTTCTGGACGTAGGTGGGTCCTTTCGCTGCGCCCACATCGCCGGACTGGCCAACGTTCCAATAGCCGAGGACGGCGATAACGGCCGGGTCGGCCGGCCGCAGACGACGGAGCGTCGACAGGATCTGCCGGATGTTCACGTCGAGGCTGTTCAGGTCGCTCCTCCAGCAGTTGTCGGACCCGAGGCAGGCTGGGTCGGTGAGGGAATTGATGGTCATGTCGTTGGCCCCAATCTCCAACAGCACAACGTCGCTCGCCGCGATAGTCGACCTCTCGTCGGCGTCGGTCAGATCGTCCTTCAGATCGCTGGATATCGACCCGGGAGTCGCCAGGTTGACGGACTTGACCTGATGCCCTGGCAGCGACAGTCGTTGCGCTACATCGGCGACGAACCCGGCGCAATCACATGCAGATGCAGCGGGGACCGAGTCCCCCAGTCCGACGAGTTGGTGGAAGGGGTGCGGGACGGGCGGGCTCGGTGACGCCGTAGCGCTCCGCTCACCGTTGACGATGGGGGGCGCCTTCCCGGTTGAGGTCGATGGTGCTTTCCCGGATGTTCCGCTGCGGACAGCCGGTGTGGTCGGCGGGGTTGAGTGCGAGACCAATGTGCGTGTGCTCGATGATGACGTCGCCGTCGCGCTGTCCGCAAGGCCCGCCGATCCGCTCGACAAGGACGCGGCCGTGCAGCCGGCCAGCAGGGCGAGTCCGGCGGCGAGGACGCCGAGCGCAGCTCTACCGCGGCGCATGAAATTCGGGCAGGTCGTGCCCCAGCCACACCAGGGAGTCGGGAATGGCGGGCATGATCACCTGCGCTCGGTGGCCGCCGACGTTGAGGATGTCCGCGGTCACCGAGAGTGGCGGCTTGGCGTGCTTGAGCAGCGCGGCGGTCGACGGATACGAAAGCCCGTCCTGTTTGCTGGTCAAGATCCACAGCGCCACCGGTGGCGGCTTGCGAGAGGCCACCGCGACCAGATCGTACTGTCGTAGATAAGGATTGCTGGCCGGGATCGGGTCGTACTCCGGTGTGAAATCGGGCCGGAAATACCCCAGCAGAATGATGGACGCGGCGAAGGTGGGCGAGTGTCGCATCCCGAGCACCGCGGAGCACCAGCCTCCGTACGAATAGCCTAGGGTTGCCCAGGAGCCCCGGTCGGTCCGGATTCGGAAATGTTCCGCTGTCCAACGGGGGATGTCGACGGCCAGCCAGGTTTCGACATATGGCCCGCGGGGAATGTCGATACATTCGGTGTCCAAGGATTCCGGGTTGTTGATCTGCGGGATCACCAGGATCGGTTGGGCCAGTTGGTGATTCGTCACCGCTGTGTCGACGTAGTCGCCGACATGCACCCGGGTGATTGCCGTTGTCGGACTTGCGGGGAATCCGTGCAGGACCTCGATGACTGGGTATTTCGTGGTCGACTTCGGGTTGTAGTGCGGCGGCAAATAGACCACGATCTGTCCGGTGACGTGGCTGTCCTGTCCGGTGATCTCGAACTTCTGAACGCGAGAGCCCGGCGCCGGCAGCGCTGGAAGGGCGGTGCCCAGCTTGATGTGGCTCAGCGCCCCTCCGACAATGTGAACGCCCGCTGCCTTCCGGGCATCGCCGCCCTGGTGGGTGGCCACAGCGGCGGTTGCCTTGCCGAACAGATCGTCCCAGTTGGCATAGAACAGGTACTGGTTGTTCAGCAGCACGAGGGCCAGCAGCAGCACTGTGGCGTTCAGGAACACCGCGTTCACCCCGCGGGCCAGCATGGCGATCGGCGGCTTGGAAACCCGCGGCACTCCGAGAACGAGCAACACCAACAGGGCCAATCCGATCAAGCCGAGCATGACGGGGAAAGCCGAACCGGTCAATGACATGTCAGAGCCCCGCTGTCACCGGGTTGCCGCTGACAGGCGATAGCCCATCCCGCGGACCGTCTGGATTGTTGGGCGCTCTGCAGCCGTCCCCAGCTTATGTCTCAGGTGGACGATGTACACCTCGACGATGTTCTCGCTGCCGTCGAATGCGGGGTCCCAGACGTTGTGCAGGATTTCGGTCTTGGAAACTACGTCCTCGCTGTGCCGCATGAGGTATTGAAGGATGGCGTATTCCTTGGCAGTCAACGACAACGGCTTGTCGTCCGCCGTCACGGCACGGCGGTTCGGGTCCAGCCGGAGGTCTCCGAGAGTCAGCGTGACGGGACGCTCGGGGGCGCCGCGCCGGATCAGCGCCCGCAGCCGGGCGACGAGCACCGGGAAGCTGAAGGGTTTGGTCAAGTAGTCGTCGGCGCCCAGTTCGAACGCGTCCGTCTGGTCGTATTCACCGTCCTTGGCGGTGAGCACCAGGGTTGGGGTCCAGACCGAGAGCCGCCGCAGGTTGCGCAGCACCTCGTAGCCGTTACGGCCGGGCAGCATGATGTCCAAAGCAATTACGTCATAAGGGTTTTCGATGGCCATCTGCTGGCCGGTCACCCCGTCGTGAGCGATGTCGACGACAAAGCCTTCATTCCGCAGGCCTCGTCGGATCGACTCCGCGAGCAGTCTCTCGTCTTCCACGATCAGCGCACGCATCATCGACTCCTCGGACTCGTTGCCATCGCGCTGCCATTTCTTCTCGTTGCCACTTCCCTCGCCCCATCTGTTGCTGTCCTTGGTCCCGATCGGGCACCCCGATCGTCAGCGGTCGGGTCCATGCCATCCGTGGTCCGAAAGGACCAGGCCGGCGTGGGTTTGACGAACGGGAAGCTCAACACCGAGCGGATCGCGGTACCGGTGAGGACCATCACCAGTCGGTCGATACCGATTCCAAGGCCGCCGGTCGGCGGCATTCCGAGCTCGAGGTCGCCCAGGAAGTCCTCGTCAACAGCCATCGCCTCCGGGTCGCCGGCGGTCGCCTTCGCCGACTGTGCGACCAGCCGCCGCCGTTGTTCCTGCGGATCCGTCAGCTCGGTATAGGCCGTTCCGAGTTCCATGCCGTTCATCACCAGATCCCAGCGCTCGGCGAGGCCGGGCTTGGTCCGGTGTGGGCGGGTCAACGGCGACGTCTCAGTGGGGAAATCGACGTAGAAAGTCGGCGTAATCGTTTGTGGCTCAACCAGTTTCCCGTAGAGCTCTTCGATGATGGCGCCACTTCCGGCGTCCGGTCGCACCCGGATCGTATGCCGAGCGGCGAGAGTCAGCAGGCGATCGATGTCGGTGTCGATTGCTACCGGCTCGCCGACCGCCTCGCTCACCGCCTCGAGCACCGGTACAACGGGCCAGCTGTGGGGCAGCTCAACGCCGACGGCCGAGGCGGCGCGGCGGACCAATGTGACGGTGAGCGTGCGCATCCCGTTGTAGTCCGAGAACGGCAGGTAGGCCTCGAGCGAGGTGAACTCCGGATTGTGGGTCGAGTCGACGCCTTCATTGCGGAAGCTCCGGCCGATCTCGAAGATCGGGCCGGACCCGGCGACCAACAGTCGCTTGAGGTAGAGCTCGGGGGCAATGCGCAGGGAGAGGTCGGTGGAGTAGGCGTTGATGTATGTGCGGAACGGTCGCGCAGCGGCACCACCGTGCACGGTGTGCAGGATGGGCGTTTCGACCTCCATGTACCCCGCGCAAGTGAGCGTGTCCCGGACCGAGGCGACCACTTTGCCGCGTTGTCGCAACAGGTCCATGGAGTCGGGGTGTACCAGAAGATCCATGGCACGTTGGTGCAGTCGCGTCCTCGGGTCGTTCAGGCCGCGGAAGGGCACGGGTCGCAGGGCCTTCGCCTGCACCTCCCAGGCTTGTGCGATGAGCGAGGGCCGGCCGGAGCGCGAGCATCCACGAACTCCTTTTACACAGAGAAGATCTCCGGCGTCCAACAGCCTGGTCGCTTGCCGCACCGATGCCCTACCGACCACGGCCGCGTCCACAACCACTTGGATCGCGGTGTCCCCGTCGACCAGGTCCAGAAAACCGACTCTGCCGTGATCGCGCAGAGCACGAACCCGCCCGATCACCGTTTCCGTCCCTGGGTCGTGGTCGTGGTCGTGGTCGTGGTCGCGGTCGTGGTCGCGCAGCGTCGCCGCGAGTTCGGCGAGGGTACAGGTGGCCGTCACCCCGGCGGCCGGATATCCCTGTCTGCCAACAGCTTCCAATTGGTGTAGGTGTGCAATGCGTCGACGGGATTGGTCACCCCGCGGATGCTCACCGACGGGCTGCGGGTGAGCCCGCAAGTCGGCGATCTTGCGGAGATCCTCCTCGCCCAGCCGAGCATCGGCTTCGGCGGAGCGAACCGCGGCGACGGTCGGGACGAAGCCTTCCGCCTGGCCGGCGGCGAGTGCGACCTGAGGCAGCGATACCCAGTCGGGGAAACAGATGAACCTCGGCAGCCACTCCGGCTCGTACTTCTGGTTCGACCGGTACAGCCGTTCCAGTTGCCAGAACCTGTCCAGGAAGCCGAGCACGGAATGATTCAGGCGGGTGAGCGGCCGACTACCCAGCCTCGCATCCCTTTCATACACGCTGCGGAACATGCAGAAGTTGAGCGAGACCTCCCGGATGCCAAGGTTATCCGCGTGGGTCAGGACGTACGACACCATGGCCTCGGTGGTGCCATTTGGTGCACTGGGGCACCGTCGCATCAGGTCCAGCGAGATCCGCGACCTACCCCAGGGAACGAATGACATCAATCCCATCAACGCATCGTCGGCATCGCGGGCGGTCACGAACAGGTTGTCGGCGTCAGCCGGGTCACCGTCTCTGCCCAGTGCCATGGAGAATCCCCGTTCCGGTTCGTCCCCTCGCCAGTCCGCCGCCCGAGCGGCCAGTTCGTCCAGCTCCCGCACGTCCAGTTCGCTCTGCCGCTTCGCGCCGATCACGAGACCAGCCTTGGCGGCGCGGTTCACGGCCTGACGGACTGCCGTCATCCCCGGGCGGCGCAAGTCGAACCGTGCAGGGTCGAGCAGGGCCTCGTCACCTAGGGCGAGCACGTGCAGCCCGTGGCGGGCATACACTCTCGCGCCTTCCTCGCTCGCGCCCAGTGCAGCAGGGATCCAGCCGTAGGAGATCGCCTCGGCCCGCCAGGCGATGACGGCCGAGTCCCAGGAGCCCGGATCCCCGATCGGGTCACCGGAGGCCAGTGAAACACCACTGATCACTCGATAGGTGACCACGGCGCGTGAGTTCGCCGCACAGATGGACGCCTTGTCCCGCCGGGTTGCGAAGTAGCCCAGCGAGTCCCGGTCGCCATATGTCACCAACAGCCGACGGATCAACAACTCACGATCGGGAGTCCACTGCTGTTCGTTGTGCGCGGACCGCAAGAAGACCACAACGGCGGCAACGATGCCGGCACTCATCAGCAGCGAGGTCAGCAGCGGGATCCAGGCAGGCATGCCGACAAACTCCAGATGTGCCTTCGGGCCATGGAATCCGAGCGCACCGAAGATCGTCGCCTGCACGTATGCCCACCGGCGCGGGTAGTCGGGGTCGTAGGCGAAGACGGCGGCGATGGTTGCCGCAACCGTCCCGGCGGTACCGATCAGCAGCACGACCAGGCTGCTGTGCCAGCTTCCCTTGCGCAGCTTTCCGGGGAACGCGCGCCGCATCGACCACAACCAGACCACAAGGGCGAGGCCGACCAGGACGGACAATCCGTCGACGATGCTGCCGAAGTCCGAGCGGGTGTACAACCCGTTGAGCGCCGGGGCGTGCACCATTCGCAGAGAGCCGGCCAGGCCGAGATATATGCCCAGAATCTGGAACACCATGACCGCGGCCAGGCCGATCCGCTTGCGGCCGACCAAGGTCCAGGTGCACAGCATCAGCACCACGACGGAGACCAGCGACGGCGTGACGGGAAGATTGAACAGCCCGAACCCGTCCTCCAGCCAAGCCTCGCGGTGGCCATGCCAGAGCGTCCGGGTCCACAGGTATATCGAGCTCAGGACACCCAGCGCATAGCAGGCTGTCACGATCCGCGCTGCCCGCTGGATGCGTCGCTCCCTTGCTTCGGGCGACCGGCGTCCACCGCTCCGGTGGGCGGTCGCCGAGGGCGACGGCGGGCGGATCCCGCTCGGAATGGGAGGTGTCGATGACGTCACGGTGCCTCCCTTCCCCTGATGAACCGCATCTCGCTATCCACTGTGCACCCGATGCCTGAACGATTCCTGAATGACGCGGCGCCGAACCTGAACGAAGCCTGCAAGCCGAATCACCCGCGGTGTGAGACCGAGTTCGCCCGCCGGCCGCTGACGGGGCGGGCACACTTGGGACATGGTGAGCCGGTGGGCGCGATGGTCGCTGCGGCGCCAGCTGATCGTCTCGTTCACGGCGGCGCTGATCATCGTGCTGCTGATCGGCGTCGTCGTATTCATGGTGTCATTGGCGTCGTTGCTCGGTCGGGACGCGAAGACGACCGCGCGGGCACAGGCAGATCAGTTGGCATCGATCGTCGCGACCGGGGAGTTCACCCCTAGCGCTGCGGTCGAATCGGTGCCGGCCAGCGGGGCCCACCTGCAAATCATCGATGCAGACGGGTATGTGAGCGCCGGTTCGGATGCGCTGGCCCGCCATCAGGCCCTCTCGGACACCCGCCCGGCACCGGGGAAGGAAGTGGTGACCTCTCAGGGCAGCGCCTTACTCTCCAGCGATTCCCTGACTCTCGTCACCCGTGGGGTCAAGACGGTCAATGGTGAGCAGTTCTTCGTGGTGGTGTCGCGACCGCTGGCCGTTGAGGCGCGCAACTTCGCTACGGCGACCCTACTGCTGGTCGTGGCCGCGGCGATCTGGGCGGTTCTGGTTCTGGTGCTGGTCGATTGGATCGTCCGCCGAACGCTCAGACCGGTTGAGCAAATCTTGCAGGACGTGTCGCGGATAAGTACGGCGGGCAGTGCGGAGCGTGTGACGGTTCCGCCGTCGCAGGACGAGATCGCCGCTCTTGCCCAAACGATGAACGACATGCTCGACCGGCTGACGAGGGCGGATTCTGCGGGTAGGCAGCTGGTTTCGGATGCCTCCCATGAACTTCGTAGCCCGCTGGCCACGATCCGAGCGACCTTGGAGACCGCGCCCCCCGGGGAGCAGGCTACGGACAGCGCCCGGGTGCTGCGCCTCGAAGTGCTTCGCATGCAGCACCTCGTCGAGGACATGCTGACGCTGGCGAAGGCGGCAGACACGGGGCTGCAGCTCGTCACCGACGACGTCGACCTGGACGACCTGGTCGACCAGGAACTCCGCCGGCTGCGTCAATCGACACATTTGACGGTGAACGGGTCGGTCGAGGCCGCGCGGGTGCGCGGCGATGCCGATCGCCTGGGCCAGGCGCTGCGGAACCTGACGGACAATGCCGCAAGGCATGCGGTCTCACAGGTGGCCATCGCTGTCCGTACCGAGGACGGTCGGGCGATCGTGACCGTCGATGATGATGGGCCGGGGATCCCCGTCGAGTATCGTGAGTCGGTCTTCGAACGTTTCACCAGACTGCAGCCTTCGCGGGACAGGGATGCCGGTGGCAGCGGTCTGGGTCTGGCGATTGCGCGAACGCTGGTGCACGCACACGGTGGCACTCTGATCGCCACGGAAAGTCCAGACGGGGGAGGACGTTTCGTGATGGCGCTGTCGGCCGTATCGCCGGACGGAATGGCCGGAGCTGTCGCCAACTCGTGGCCCACCGCATCACCCGGGTGACGAGTGGCAGTATCGCAGGATGGTGCTGGGACTGGCCGGTGCGCTGCTGGCTTCGATCTGCTATGGCGCCGCCGCTGTGCTTCAGGCAGTGGGCATTCGGCGATTTGCGGCGACTCCGGCCGACCTGCCGATGCTGGCCCGGCTGGGTCGCGCGCGGCTGTATGTCCTGGGGTTGGCATTGGACCTCGTGGGGTTCCTGGCGTCAGTGGTTGCGTTGCGCACCTTGCCGTTGTTCCTGGTGCAGTCGGTGATCGCGACGAGTGTTGCCGTGACGGCCTTGTTGGCCGCGAGATTCCTCGGTGCGCGTCTGCGCCGGTCCGAGGTGGTCGCATTGGTGGTGGTGGTGGTCGGGCTGGTGTGCCTGGCGGTCACTGGCGTGAGCAGCGTTGCGCACTCGCTCGCGAGGACGGGCTCGACGATCTTGTTGCTGGCCATTGCTCCGACCGCATTGGTGGCGCTCGCGGCGCTGGTCGCCGAACGACGTCCGTCAGCTCTGAGGCCGGTGGCAGGTGTGGATGTGCGCGGACCGCACCGTGGAGTGGTGCTACTCGCGATCGCCGCCGGTATCGGGTTCGGTGGGGTGGGCATCGCGGCGCGGGTCCTGGTAATACCAGATCCCTGGTGGCACGTGGTCGGTGATCCGGTGGCCTGGGCGCTGGTCGGCTACGCGGCGCTCGCCGTGATCTGTTATGCACTCGCGTTGGCCGGCGGCCGGGTGACCATGGTGGCCGCCCTGACCGTGGCGCTTGAGACGTCAGTGCCTGCGGCTGTGGGGTTGGGGTGGCTCGGTGACGCCGTGCGCCCTGGTTTCGGCACGGTCGCGGCGATCGGTTTCGTCGCCACCGTCGGGGGATGTCTGGCGCTGTGCCGGAACGAGGATCTGGTGAATCTCGAGCAGTCGGTCAGCGAGCGGGCCTGAGTGCTCGTGCTGTGCCACGGAGTCGGCGTCACTCCGAACCCACACAGGGCCCGTCTGGGGGATTGCCGAAACCTCCGCCGTGCATAGGCTCGAGGTAGTGCCCACGCCGTCGAGCGGACGGGCCCCGGTTCCGGTCGTCGAACGCTCGGCTCTGCATTGCGGTCCTGCTACTCGGCTGCGTTCGCACGTCACCAGGTCTCGCCGAACCGCGGCGGAACCACGGACAAGCCGGAGGACAATCATGGCGGGTAACAAGGCCATCGCCTACAAGGGCCCGGGGACAGTCGAAGTGATCGACATCGACTATCCGACGTTCGAGCTGAAGGACGGCCCCGGAGTGAATCCGGCGAATGTCGGTCGTAAGGTGCCGCATGGCGCCATCCTCAAGACGGTGGCGACCAACATTTGCGGGTCGGATCAGCACATGGTTCGCGGCCGCACCACGGCTCCGCAGGATCTGGTGCTCGGGCACGAGATCACCGGCGAAGTGGTCGAGGTGGGCCCTGGTGTCGAGTTCATCAAGGTCGGCGACCTGGTGTCGGTGCCGTTCAACATCTCCTGCGGTCGGTGCCGGAACTGCAAGGAGCGCAAGACCGGGATCTGCCTCAACGTCAACCCCGATCGTCCCGGCAGCGCCTACGGCTATGTGGACATGGGTGGCTGGGTGGGTGGGCAGGCCGAATACGTGCTGGTGCCTTATGCCGACTGGAATCTGCTGAAGTTCCCGGACAAGGACGCGGCGATGGACAAGATCCTCGACCTGGCCATGCTCTCGGACATCTTCCCCACCGGGTTTCACGGCGCGGTGACGGCCGGCGTCGGTGTGGGGTCGACGGTGTACGTGGCCGGTGCCGGGCCGGTCGGGCTGGCGGCCGCCACCTCGGCGCTGTTGCTCGGAGCGTCCGCGGTGATCGTCGGCGATATGAACGCCGACCGGCTGGCCCAGGCCAAGTCCTTCGGCTGCGAAGTCGTCGATCTCACCAAGGGCGAGCCGCAGGACCAGATCGAACAGATCCTCGGCGTGCCGGAGGTGGACTGCGGTATCGACGCGGTCGGCTTCGAGGCCAAGGGTCACGGCCAGGGCGCAGATGAGGCACCGGCGACGGTGCTCAACTCGCTGATGAGCATCACCGCGGCCGGCGGCGCCATGGGAATCCCGGGGCTGTACGTGACCGGCGATCCCGGCGGCATTGACGAGGCAGCCAAGACCGGGTCATTGTCGCTGAGCCTGGGGACCGGATGGGCCAAGTCGCTGTCGTTCACCACGGGTCAGTGCCCGGTGATGAAGTACAACCACGGGTTGATGATGGCGATCTTGCACGATCGGGTACACATCGCTGACAACGTGAAGGCGACCCCGATCGCGCTGACCGACGCCCCACGCGGCTACGCCGATTTCGACAAGGGCGCTGCTCAGAAGTTTGTGCTGAACCCGAACGGCTACCTCGACGTGGCGTGATCCTCGAGCTGAGCTCCGCGCGGTCCGCCAGGGTTAGGAGGACGATCTGCCGCAGTTCGTCGAGCGCCACGGTGTGACAGTCGAAAGCTGATGTCGGCTGCCTTGTCACGCTCCCAGGGAACCCGCGGGCACCACGGCGATTCCGTCCTTGCGACGATAGGCGGCCTGCCCAGTGGTGATGACCACGGCATCGACCAGACGATCGCCAATTCTGTCACGGAGCCACCGGAGGTGCCGGACGTCGGCGTCGTCAACGGCGCCCGATAGTTTCACCTCCACAGCAACTATGGCGCCGTCGCCTCCTTCCACGATCAGGTCGACCTCGTGATCGCCGTCGCGGGTGCGGAGGTGGCTGACGTTCGCGCCGGCCACCTGGGCGGCGCTGCGCACCCCGAGCGTCACCAGTGATTCGAACAGCGGCCCCAGCATGGCCGGGCCGGCGCCGGCGCCGGGTCCGGTTGAGCGTCCCCGTAGCGCATCGATGGTCAGGCCGAGCAGCCGGGCAGCCAATGCTGGGTCGGCGAGATGATGTTTCGGGGCCGCACCCAGTCGACCGAACTGGTTGCTTGCTGGTGACCAGGCGGGCAACGGATCCAGCAGCCAGAGTTGCGACAGCACGTCCCGATATGCGGTAGTGGTGGTCTTGGCTGGTCTCTGCGCTTCGCCGGGAGTTGCGGCAGCCATCACCGAGTTGTATGACGCCGTGGTTGAAATGGCGGCGGCGTAGGCCCTCATCCAGTTAATCAGGGTCGCCGGCCGCCGGACTGGTCGACCTTGGTCGGGAAAGTCGTGCTCCACGATCCGAGCCAAATACCCGTCCAGCTGAGCGCGAACGGCGCGCATGGCGTGCGTCCGGATTCCCGGTAATCCGGACCTGATGATCTCCTCGGCATAGTCGGCCAGTGTCAGTGCACAGCGGCCGCCGATGTCAGTTGCGGTGCCGGCGAGCATCGATCGGAGGCTGACGGTTTGTGTGCTCACCCCCCGCTCTTCCAGGGCCATCGGGCGCATCCGCAGGCTGACGATGCGCCCCGCGCCGGAGTGAGTCGGAGCATCCACCGGTGATGCGCTCCCGGTGAGCAGGAACCGTCCGGGTGCTGCCCCCCCGTCGACGGCTCGACGAACCAAGTCCCAGACGGCTGGAAGTCGTTGCCACTCGTCGATCAACGTCTTCGGTCCGGCCGGCGCCAGTGCGGCAGGATCTGCTTCGAGCAAGTCTCGATGGGCAGCGTCGTCGAGCTCGAAGGTTACTTCCGGGTGCTGGTGCCGCGCCGTCTCGGTCTTCCCGACGCCCTTGGCGCCGTCGATACTGATCGCGGGGAGTTCGGCGCCCAGCGAGGCCAACTCGGCATCGATGAGACGCGGGAGGTAGTGCACAGTTGAACGCTACCGTTAGCGCAAGTTCTACGCTACCGTTAGCGGATGCTCTTCGCTGCTGATTGCGGCTGTCGCGCCTCGGCGAACTCCGGAACAGGGGCCTGGCTCACCAGCTGGCGACCGCGTTCAACTGGGCGGCCGTCGGCACATACTGCGACGCTGTCACGGTGAGCACACGTCCAGTTCCGTTCTCGTCGCTCGCCGACGCCGACTTGGTGCTCGATTGCACTTACGAAGGTGGCGCTCGCGGCAATGCGGGTGATGATCCGCTTGCAGCGTTGCTCCCGGTGGGGAACCAAGGGGGATTCAGGTATGCCGGCAGCCCGAAGAAGGACAGCGTTCGACTGTCGGTTCTCTACACCTCGGGCGCCGAGACCGATTGGCCCGACTGGTTGGATCCGACCACGGGCGACTTCACCTACTACGGCGACAATCGCCGTCCAGGAAGTCTTCTGCTTCGGACGCCACGAGGGGGAAATCTGCTTTTGCAGAAGACATTCGATCGTTCGCATCGGGGCCCGAACGCGAGACGAGTGGTGCCCCCGTACCTGCTCTTCGGCAAGTCAGGAAATCGGCGAGACGTCATCTTCCGGGGACTGCTGGCGCCAGGTTCCAAGCGGCTCTCCCCCGAGGAAGAGCTGGTAGCCGTCTGGCGGACCACCAGCGATCATCGATTCCAGAACTACCGAGCCCACTTCACCGTGCTCGATGTATCCACCGTCACTCGCGAATGGCTGGTGCAGATCTTGGCGGGCGACCCGCTCGGGTCCGCCTGTCCGCATGGGTGGCGACAGTGGGTGGACAGTCGCACGTTCACACCGTTGGAAGCGCCGCGCTCCCTGTCGATACGAACACCGCCGGAGCAGCTCCCCATCACCGACCTTGGCATGGACATCCTGCATACCATCCACCGCTACTTCGGCGAGAACCCTTACCGCTTTGAGCATTTCGCTGCCGATCTCTACCTGATGTCGGACAAGCAAGTCTCCAGCGTGGACGTCACCAGGCCCACACGTGACGGCGGGCGCGATGCGGTTGGCGAGTATTTGATCGGCCCGAAATCCGATCCCATCCGGATCGAGTTCGCGATGGAGGCCAAGTGCTATGCGCCAAACAGCGGGGTCGGCGTCCGCCACGCCAGTCGCCTGATATCCAGACTGAAGCATCGTCAGTTCGGTGTCCTGCTCACTACTTCATATCTCGATCGGCAGGCGTACTCAGAGATTCGAGCAGACGAGCACCCCGTCGTGGTGATCTCCGGCGCCGACATCGTGGAGATCCTGTCCAACGCGGGCTACAGAACGGCGAGTGCGGTGCTCAATTATCTGCAGATCAACCATCCCCTGCAGGAGAGTCCGCCCACTACCAGTATCGATCTTGGAACTCTGGCAGGCGTCGATCTGCAGTTGGTCGACGAGCAAGGTGCCTCGGAGCCGGAAGATCGAGGGTCGGAAGTATCTCTCTCGCAGTTGGGTCGGCGGCCGATCTAGTCGATGCCCTGCACCGACGTGAGTCGAGGGCTACTCCTGCCCTTACTGCGATCGTCGCGTCCCGGCAGGTGCCGTGCTAGAGACTGCCGCTCTCGGTGGCGCATCCTGTTCGGGCTGCAGCACGTGATGCTGAGCGGCAGTCTCTGCGGGGACGGACACCAGCGACGGCGACCCGTTGACCGACGTCGCGCAACGGCCATGGCCACCCATTTTCGTTCAGTACGCGGCGGATCGCTGCTTCCTGCGCCACCAAAGACGGTGAGTCGGCGTATGCGGCCTGGCAGATCCGAAACGACGGCACGACGTCCGGCAACGGGCGGCGGTCACGAAGATCCAACGGCCCAGGCGGCAATTCCCTGCATGTCAGGATCGGCCGGGGAGGGCAGCCCGGCATTGGTATCAAGTGAAAGATCAAGCCGGACGTTGAACCGATAGGCCCGCTGCTGCACAGGCGTCAGCGAGTTCAGCGTCGTAGGTCAGCATCTCGTCCACGCTGAGGCGTAACGCTGTGGCCAGATGGATGGCGTCGTTCGAGCGTAGGTGCCCCGGTAGCGTGCCGGCTGTCAGCAGATCGCCGCGGGTGACGTCGATCAGCGAGACAGTGTCCAGAACGATGCCGACCGAGTCCGGGTCGATGTCGTCGGGATGGCGGTTGGCAGCGCAGTGCAACTCGGTGTGCAAGAGCCAGGATGCGACGAGTTCCTGCTCGGCGGCGCCAGACTGCAGGAACCTGGTGAGTCCGTCGGATTCAGGCTCTTCGACCAGCAGTTTCAGGGCCGCCGAGGTGTCCAGGTAACAAATCACCAGGCTCGCCGGGCGTCGGCGACGAGTTCTGCGCTGGTGCGCTGGGCTTTTCGTCGTTCGATGAGCGACAGGTCCGCGACCGAGCGGCGGGCGGAGCGCACCTGCCCCTGCGCCTTCGACCGATCCAGCTGCCGATCGCTGGGAGGTGAGATGAGTGCTGCCACCTGGCCGCCGTTGGTCACCAGAAAGCTCTCGCCGTCGGCGACGGCTCGCAGGATCTGGGCGCTGTCGTTGCGCATCTGGCGGTGCGTTACGGTCTTCACGTAGCACAGCGTAGCACCCGGGCCACCGACGCCGGACTCTGGCTCAGGTCCGGGCGGCAGTGGACTTCGTCCTTGCCGTCGTCGTGCGCTGCAAGCATAATGTAAGCATGCCTCACGTCTTGGTTCGTAACGTCCCGGACGACGTCCACGCTGCGCTACAGCGCAAGGCCGAGTACCGCCATCAGTCCCTGCAGCAGTATCTGGCGGTTGAACTGCGCCATCTCGCCGAGCAACGGTCGATCAGCGAGGTCCTCGACGAGGTCGAACTCCAGCGCGGCGGACGGGTCGGTTTCCCGACGGCCGTCACGGATCTGGACGCAGAGCGCTCGCAGCGGTGATCGTCCGGCCGAGCACATGGTGATCGTCGTAGACGCCTCCGTCCTGGCCAATGCCCTCGCCGACGATGGAGAGAGCGGCGAACGTGCCCGCCGTGAGCTGCGAGCTGCCGGAGAGGTTGCCGCCCCCGACCTGGTCGACGTCGAGACCGTGGCGGTGCTGCGCAAGCGCCGGCTCCGTCGCACGCTCACCGAGAAACGTTTCTGCACCGCCATTGTCCACCTACAGCAGCTCGGCTTTGAGCGCGTGCCGACACTGCGATTGGTGTCGCGTGCCTTCGAACTGCGCGCAAATGTCAGCGCATACGACGCCTGTTATGTCGCGCTGGCCGAGCATCTGGACTGCGAACTGTTCACTGCGGACGGACGGCTGGCCCGTGCGACCGGTCCGCTGTGCGCTGTCCGGGTTCTGGCCTGATGAGACGTCCGCCTATCAACGCGTCCTGAGCCAAGCCCGCGCAGTACGGTCGCCGGGCGCGACAATGGATCCAATGAGCCGCCGACCACGCCGCCGCGCCTATGGCGAGCCGCACCCGGAGCTGGCCGTCGATAGTGTGCTGGGCGGGCCGCGTCGGGTGGACGCCAGGGCGGACGGATCGATCTGGCAGGTCCGCGCGGTGCGTGGGTCGGACAAGTCGTATCGATGCCCGGGTTGCGACCAGCTGATTCTGCTGGGGGTGGCGCATCTGGTGGTGTGGGACGACGAGCATCTCTTCGGAGCCGAGAGTGCCGTCGCCGACCGCCGGCATTGGCACTCCTCCTGTTGGCAGGCGCGGGATCGGCGGCGCCCGCGATAACGGAAATGTTGGCCCGGCCCCGAGCTTCGTCAGCCGGCACACAGCTCGGCGGTGCGCTCCAGCACGGCCCGGCCGTCCTCGGCGGTGCGCCGGCCGAGGCCGCAGGCCGCGGCGATCTCGACCTTGCGGCCGAGAAGATCGTCGATGATGGTGCGGATCTGCTTCTGCTCAACCAACGGCTGGGCCTCGTGGGCGAAGCCGGCGGCGAATCGCACGGTGGCGGGCAGCTTCATCGAGGCCAGTGGTGCGTAGAAGGCGTGGTCGGTGGTCGCCGGGACGTTGGCCGCGGCGAACGGTGCGTGCACCAGGTCGAGCGAACGGCCGGCCGGCCATTGCCGGACGATCTCGTTGGTCAGCAGCACCAGCGGGCTGACGTCGGACATGGTGCCCAATGCCCGGTTGTTCATATCGCCCAGACACAGGTGCACCGCGAACCGGGTGCCGTCCGCCGCGGCCGCGGCGATGCCGGTCACGTTGCGCGCCAACCGCTTTGCCAGCGCCGGCCGGAGCAGGCCGGGCGCCTTGGCCAGCAGTACCAGCTCGGCCGGCACCTCGATCTGGAAGATCGTGTTCGGTCCGGTGATCCGGGTGACGTCCCGGATCTCACCCAGGGTGGCCTCGGTGAAGGCCCGTCGGTTCTTCAGCCCGGCCTGCGGTCCGAGAGCGAACATGGCAACGTCGAACGCCCCGGGCACACCCTCCTGAAAGGCCAACTCTTCACGGCCGGCCGCCGATACCGCCTGTTGGAACATCGGAAAGCTGTCCCGCACCGCGTCGACGTGACCGAAGTCGAGCGAAGCGCCGTACAGCGTCTCGCCCTTCCTGACCCGCATCCGCGGGATCTTGTCGTAGTCCGACCAGTCACCCTGGTGGGTCACCTCCAGCGCAGGATGGTTGCGCAGGCCCTCGATCACCGGGATCACCCAGTCCCGCCGCTCGCCGGTCTCGCCGTCGGGCAGCGAGGTCAGGTTCGGCCCGAGGATGTCCAACGCCATCGTCATCGCCTCGCTCGGCGATGACCCCGGGAGACTGCCGACCAGATGAGCGCCACGATCAGGCATAGCAACCTCCACGTCGGGGAACGACTCGTGGCGTCAGCGTAGAGATCCATCGCCTCGCGGAACAGACCGAACTCTGGGCCAGGTGCACGAGGGCAGCTACTGCGCCTCGGCGAACTCCAGCCACTCGGGTGGCAGGATTTCGACTGTCGACTGGTGGGCATTGCCCACCGATCCCGGAGCCGAATGCACTGCGGCGAAGGCGATCGCGCCGATGGCGACCATGGTGGCGAGCAGCAGCAGCAGCAGCACGGTCAGGGTGAGGCCGCGTTCCGACCCAGGCCGATCGGCCAGCAGTGCTGGGTGAGCCATGGTGATCCCGTCCTGTCCGCCGAGAATGTCGTCATCCCGGCCTTAGAGCCACTATGACGACCAGCCTGCCCGCTGCACATCGGCGCAGGGTGTGGATTGTCCGAGTCTTGGCTGCGACTGCGGTCGTAGGGCCGCCGCGCGAGTCCGCCCGCCGACCATCCGGAACTGGAGAAGAAGCAGTCAGTCCGGAACCCCGCCCACCTGCTCGGCCAGTCGTCGCGCAGCCTGCAGCACGTGGTCGCGGTTGAGCATCAGCAGGCGCTCCGCGTCTCCGGCTCGCAGCGCGGCCAAGATGGCCCGGTGTTCGTCCCTGGCCTCATCCCGGTAGCCGGGCACTCGCCGCACCGGCACGTAGCGGGCGGCCCGATCCTGCAGGGAGTGGATCGAGCGGACCAGCTCCCGGTACGGGCTCGGATCGACCACACCCAGATGGAAACGCACGTTCAGGGCAGGGAAATCGGCGTCGTCGCCGTCCATCTCGGCGAGCAGCTGGGCCAGCGCCGCGAGCGAGGCGTCATCGTGCCGGGCCACCGCCGACTCCAGCGCGGCCGACTCCAGGGCCACCCGCATGATGGCCGTCTCGACGATCTCGTGCGCGGAGAAGTCCGGCACCGTCGGGCCGACGTTCGGCGTCTGCACCAGCAGTCCTTCGCCGACCAGCCGGGTCACCGCCTCCCGCACCGGGATCTTGCTGACCTTGAGTGCCGCCGCCACCCGAGCCACCACCAGCCGCTCGCCCGGACCGGGCCGGCCGGCCTGCAGTTCGGTGCGCAGGTAGTCGGTGACCAGGTCGGTCTTGGTGCGGTAGGCCAGATCCGGCGGCGCGGAACCGGCAGTAGGGGACTCTCGAGGATCGGACATCAGAAAAAGGTATCCGATCCATTGACATCGGCGAGTTCACGGCGAAAGGTATCCGATATCCAATAACAGGGAGTGGCGATGCCAGAGCTGCAGATCTTCGTCGGAGACCGGATCGTCGGGCAGTCCGCTGCCAGCGTGTCGGTGTTCGATGCCGGCTTCCAGTCCGGCGACGCCGTCTGGGAGGGATTGCGGGTCTACCAAGGCAAGGTGTTCGGGCTGCAGGATCATCTGACCCGACTGGAGAAATCCGCGCACGCCCTCCGGCTGACCCTGCCGTTCGATCGGGACGGAATCGCCCGAGCGATCGCGGATACGGTGGCGGCCAACAACTTTCGCGACGACACTCATATCCGGCTGATGGTGACCCGCGGTACTCGGTCCACCTCGGGAATGGACCCGCGCACCGCTCCGCCGCAGGGCACGCTGGTGATCATCGCCGAGCACAAGCCGGTACCGGAGCATCCGAGACCACAACGATTGCGGACCGCCAGCATCCGCCGGCCGCACCCACAGTTCGTCGATGCCAATATCCATCACAGCAACCAGCTGAACTCCGTCCTGGCCCGGTTGGAGATCCTCGACGAGCCGAACATCGACGCCACCCTGATGCTGGACGGGTTCGGCTACGTCGCCGAGGCCGACACCGCCAACATCTTCTGTGTGACCGACGGCGAGGTCCGCACCCCGTTCGCGACCTCCTGCCTGCACGGCCTCACCCGCGGCACCGTGCTGCGGCTCAGTGCGGAAGCCGGCTACCCGACCCATGAACAGCAGCTCACCTTGTTCGACCTGTACACCGCGGACGAGGTGTTCCTCACCGGCACCGTCTGCGAACTGGTGCCGGTGGTCGAGATCGACCGCCGCACCATCGGTTCCGGTGAGCCGGGCAAGGTGCACCGCGCCTTGTTGGAGTCCTACCGTCGTCACGTCCAGGAGCAGACCCGATGAGCGCCGACACCACTCCCGCCGTCCCGAACCACCCGGGCCGCACCGACCGGAACCCCGCCACCACCGATGACGGTCCGGCGCCGGCGCTGCCGATCCCGGCCACCAAGGACGGCAGCGCGTCTTCCCCGGGGTTCGCTGCGCTGGCTCTGCTGGTGATCGTCGCCGTGCTGTCCGTCGGCCTGCTGGTGTTCAAGGCCCCGCTACCGCTGATGATGGTGATCGGCTTCTGCGTGGCCTGCATCTTCGCCGCGGCCCGCCGGGTGCCGTACCGCCGGGCCGAGCAGTACGCCTTCGACTCGATCCGGCAAGGGCTGCAACCGGTGTTGATCTTCGTCGCGGTCGGCGCGATGATCGCCGCCTGGATCCTGTCCGGCACCGTCCCGACGATGATCTTCCTCGGGCTGAAACTCATTGCCCCATCGGTGTTCCTGCCGATGGCGGTGGTGCTGTGCGCGATCACCTCGTTCATCAACGGCACCAACTTCGGCACCGTCGCCACCATTGGACTGGCCCTGATGAGCGTCGGGACGGCGCTCGGCATCCCGGTCGGCATCGCCGCCGGCGCCATCCTGTCCGGCGCGATCTTCGGCGACAAGATGTCGCCGGTCTCCGATACCACGGTGATGGCAGCAGGTCTGGCCGGAGTGCCACTGATCCGGCACATCCGGCACATGATGTGGACCACCGGGCCGGCCTTCCTGATCTCGTTGGTGTTCTTCGCGATCGTCGGTGCCGGCTACCACGGTGACGCCGCCGCCGATGCCCGGATCGCTCCGACCATGGCGGCCATCGAGTCTGCATTCCACATCGGCTGGATCCCGCTGATCCCACCGCTGCTGGTGGTGGTGCTGCTGGTGCTGCGCTGGGAGGCGTTCCCGGCGCTGGCCGTCGGGGTGCTGTCCGGCGCGGTTGTCGCGGTGACGTATCAGCACGAGAAACTGACCGCGGTGCTCGGCCAGTTGTGGAACGGCTACACCGCGCCGGCCGATCTGGGCGATGCGGCGGGGTTGATCGGCGGCGGCGAAACCGGTGGCGCTCTCAAGCTTCTCGGACTGGCGGCCATCATCGTGTTCGCGTTGGCCACCGTCGGGGCACTGAACGCTGCCGGAGTGACGCAGGCACTACTGCGGGCCCTGGAGAGTCGGCTGTCCACCCAGCGTCGGTTGGTGCCGGCCACCCTGGTGATCACCGCGGTGCTGAACGCCGTGGGTGGGGCGGTCAACTTCGCGGTGGCGATGGGCATCACCACCCTGCGACCGCTGTACGCCAAACTCGGCATCTCGGCGAAGAACCTGTCCCGGGCGGCGGAGGACTCCGGCAACACCACCGGTCCATTGATCCCGTGGAACGCCACCGCGGTGTTCACCGCCGGCGCGCTCGGCGTCTCGACCGCGACCTACCTGCCGTGGGCGGTGTTCTGTTACGTCACGCCGCTGATCTCACTGCTCTATGCGTTGACCGGGTTCACCATCTCCTGGGGACCGGGTGCGGACCGCCCGCTGACGCCGGACACGGCCGCGGTCGCTCACCGCTGACGGAAACCCGGCCAGATGCCTTGGGCACCAGAGGGTCTCAAGCCTGAAGAACGGTGACCTGATAACGCTCGAACCGACTGTCGGCGGTCACAATGGGCACGTCCAGAATCTGGGCCTGGGCAACCAGCAGTCGATCGAACGGGTCGCGGTGGTGGTCGGGCAGCTCGGAAACCCGCAGCACATGTGCGTGCTCAACCGACAGCGGCGTGGTGCCGGAACGTCGCATCCTGTCCGGCACGTACGTTGCCGGCTCCTGGGGTAAGCGCAACTTTCCGAGGCGGTACTTGATGGCGATCTCCCACGCGCTGGCCGCCGACAGCAGGAGTTCCACGCCCCGGTCCTCGACCAGGTCCCGGACCGATGCCGGCAGCCGATCGGGATCGCTCTGTAGCCACAGCCAGACATGAGTGTCAACGAGCACCCGACTCACCGGTAGAAGCCTTCGACGACCTCATCCGGCAGCGGAGCGTCGAAGTCCTCCGGCACAGTGAACACGCCGGCGTCGATGCCGAGGCTGCGCTTCGTCTTTGCCCGGATGGGCACGATCTTGGCCACCGGTTCGCCGCCGCGAAGGATTTCGATCTCCTGTCCGGCGTCCACCAGGCGCAGTAGCTGGGACAGCCGGGTCTTGGCTTCGTGCACTCCGACCTGCACCGCGGTCGACTTAGTCATGGACTTAGTCTACTACCGGTCCTGCGTGGGTATCAGTGGCGAAGGCAGGATGTGCGTGGAAGGCGTTGACCCAGCCGACTGGAGGCCACTGTGACAGCTCCGGCCGGAGGACACCCCGAAGAACGGGAGCCGCGCAGCTTCGTGCTGCTCTGGAACCCGCTCCGCGGTGGGTGGTCCATGGAGCGGCACACCGAATTCGCTCAGCACATCGTCGACGCCGGTAGCCAGGTCGACAATTGGTCGACCGGAGCCAGGAAATCCGGCATCGCTCGAGGCGATCGGGCCTATCTGCTGCGGGTGGGCAGCGCTCCCCGCGGCGTCATCGGCTCCGGTCGGATTCTCGGCGAGGTGTTGCAGGCTCCGCATTGGAGCGCCGCGCGATCGGATCCGGCCAACATCATCGAGATCGACTGGGATGTGCTGTTGACCGCTGACCAGCTGCTGCCACGGGAGGAACTGCTCGGGTCATTGCCCGGCTGGCCGCGATACATCCAGGGCAGCGGTTATCTGCTGGCGCCGCCGGTGGCCGACGGCCTCGGTGAACTCTGGAACAGCCACCCGCCCACCAGAGACTTCCGGCGCCGGGCGGCTGCGCCGGGCTGTTGAGGCCGGCTGTTGAGGCCGGCTGTTGAGACCGGCCGTTCTGACCGGCCCGCTCAGGCAGTGGTGCCGGGCTCCAGTCGAGCGCCCTTGCCGATCGTGACCTTCCGGCCGATCCGGCTGCCCTTGCCGACCAGGACGATGTCGGCGTCCCGGGCCGTGCGTCGGCCGATGTCGGCACCGACGACCGCGCCAGCGCGGACCTGCACATCCTCATCCAGGATGGCCGTCTCGACGCGGGCGCCGGCATGCACCACCACGCCGTCGAACAACACCGAGTTGCGGACCACGGCGCCTCGATGCACCACCACGTCCGTCCCGAGCACGCTGCCCTGCACCGTGCCGGACACCCGAGAACCGGCTCCCAGCAACGAGTTGGCGATCGCCGCCCCCGCGTCGACCCGGGCCGGCAGCCGACCGGTGGACATCGTCAGCACCGGCCGCTCCGGATGGTCGAACACGTCGATCCTGCCGGCCAGCAGATCACGGTGGGCCGCCAGGTAGGCCACCGGCCGGCCGACATCACGCCAATAGCCGCCGATGTCGTGGGTGTACACCTTGCCCCGGTCGACCAGTGCCGGCAGCAGATGTTCGCCGAAATCGCCCAAGCCGGAATCGGTCTCGTCCTGCCCGGCGCCGTGCTGCTCGCCCGACGCCACAGCGCCGCGGCTCAGCTCGACCCGGAGCCGGCCGAGAGTGCGGAGCAACACCGCGGTGTCGTAGACGAAGATCTCGGTGGCCACCGTGCCGGATTTCGGCGAGCTCGGCTTGTACTGGAACTGCGTCACCCGGCGGCGATTGTTCGTCACCACCACGGCGTTCTGCTGAGCCTCCGCGCGGCCGACCTCCGCCGTCACCAGCGTGCATTCGGCTTCGGTGTCTCGGTGTGCCCGGAGCACCGGCCGCAGGTCGAGGGAGAACACATGGTCGGCGCTCATCACGATCAGCTCGCTCGGCCCGAAGGTCTCGATGTCGTCGCTCAGCCGCAGCAGGTTGTCGGCGTTGCCCTGCGAGAAGCCGGTCTCGGTGGAGGAACCGGTGCCCTGTTCGGGCACCAGTCGGCGGAACCCGCCGCGGGTGCGGTCCAGGTCCCACGGCCGGCCGGCCGCCAGGTGCGGATCCAGCGATCCGGCTTGGTATTGCACGCCTACCCAGACGTCGGCGATGTTGCTGCAGGCCAGGCTGGACAACGCGAAGTCGATCAGCCGGTGGCCACCGCCGAACGGCAGTGCTGGTTTGGCGCGCTCCCGGGTGAGCACGTCCATCCGGCTGCCCTGGCCGCCGGCCTGGATCAGCGCCAGCACCCGATCGCCGCCGTCACTGTCCGCCGGGGCACTGCGGGTCGCCACTCGTTTCGTCATGCGCGCATGGTGCCCGATTGCCGCCGGACGCAATCAGGGAGCTGAGTCGAACAGGTGCAACGGGACCGGCCGATCACGACCGCAGCCAGTTTCCACGTCATCGAGATCGGTGAGCGGCAACCCGGGTGAGGTGCGGGAATACCGGTTTCCGGCGGCGCCGACCGGCGAAAGGTGCTATTCCGGCCCATCGGGGGGAGACTGGAGGAATCTTGGCAGGTCCGGCCCGGCGCCACGCCGATCGACGCTGAGCATGCCGTGAAAGGAACAAATGACTGACGCCACCACCATCGAACGTCCGGCGAACGAGGTTTGGGCGGATGAGGCCCAAGCGGTGCTGGAGACGGTCGCCGCGAACTACGGCGGGCTGATCACCCACAAGGAACTCGGCGAGCGGATCCAGCAGCAGTCCGGGGTGCCGGCCAAGGGCCTGGTGCAGAGGTGGATCTCGCCGGTGCTCAGTGCGGTGCTGCAGCGCTGTCAGGACGAGGGAAACCCGCCGCTCACCTCGTTGGTGGTGGCCAAGAGTGACGGCCGGGTCGGCGAACGGTACGACGAGGTGATGGTCGCGATGGGCCTGCCCAAGCCCGCCGACAGCGACGAGCGCGAGCAGCACGCCGCCGGATCCCGGCTTGAGTGCTACCGCCAGTACAGCGGGAACGTGCCGACCGGGGCCCGGCCGCAGCTGTCGCCGACGCTGCAGAACTCGATGGACAAGGATCGCAAGCTCCGGTTGTCCCTGGTGCAGGCGCCCCGGTGCAAGACCTGCAACGTCGAGCTGTCCCGTTCCGGCCGCTGCGACTCCTGCGACCACTGACCGGATCCTCGTCGGGTGGCGATGTACGGCAGGTAGCGCGGTGCCGATAGAACTGGCGCTGTGATGGTGCTGATCGTTGCCTCGCTCGGCATCTCCCTGCTGGCGGCGTTCGGGCAGGCGGTGTCCGGCTTCGGATTCGCGCTGATCTCGGTGCCGTTGCTGAGCCTGACGCTGGAACCAGCCGCGGCGGTCGCGGTGGCGACGATGCTCGGCTTCGTGCTGACCATCGGCTCTTCGTTTCACCAGCGCGCGCACGTGCAGTGGCGCACGGTGGCGGTGGTGTCGGCGACCGGTCTGCTCGGGATGCCGTTCGGGCTGCTGGCCCTGCAACTGCTCGACGCCCGGTGGCTGTCGCTGGTGATCGGTGGCACGGTGATCGTGATGGTGATCGTCTTGGCCCGCCGGCATCACCGCACCGCGCAGGACCGCACCGCGCAGGACCGCACCGCGCAGGACCGCACTGAGCAGGACAGCCAGCTGCCCACCCGATCGGTGGCGGTGGCCGGCGCGCTGAGTGGAGCGCTGCTCACTTCCACCGCGATGAACGGTCCGCCGTTGGTCGCCGCGCTGCACGGGATGGGTCTGGCGCCGCGACCGTTCCGGGCATCGTTGCAGGCGGCATTCGTGCTGCAGGATGCCGTCGCCATCGTGGGTTTCGCGTTGGTCGGCCGGGTCACGGCGGAGGGGCTGACGGCCGTCGCCGCCGGTATCCCCGGCCTACTGATCGGTTGGCTGGTCGGGGATTACGCCTTCGGCCGGATCAATCCGGCGGCGTTCCGCTGGATCGTGCTGGCGATGCTGACGGCCACCGGATCAGTGGCCATCATCCAGGCCGTCACCGGCTGATCGAGTCGCCGCCGGGCGGCCGTGCCCCAGCGCGGTGTGCGCCCCCGACGTCGCGCAGCCAGCTGATCCCGACGTGATCGCCGACCGCGCTACCGGGCAACCGCCGGCCGGTGCGCTGATCGCCTTCTGGTAGGTCGTGCCAACGATCTTCTCGATGATCCGACCGGCGACCGAGAGCCAGGCGTTGTGGTAGACGTTGGCTATCGGCCCGGGAGCGATCGCGGTAGCCCGAACGAGGGGAGCAGGCTGTTTTCGAAGCGGGTCATGGCGCAGATCCGGGTGCCGGTGAGGGTGAGGACGAACAGGCCGGTTCCATGGCAGATGCCGGTGGGAGTGCGTAGGTAGGCGCCGAATGCCGGCTGTCCGTTGGCTCGCGTCGGCACGAGGTCGAACCGGCGGCCCGCGCCGAACAGCAGGGCGCAGAAGTGGGCCACGACGTTGCGGCCCTGGTATTGCAGCGGTAGCGGTGGCATGGACATGAAGACGTCGTCGGTCAGCAGGGCAACGAGCGCGTCCATGTCGGCGGACTCCCAGGCGCTGACGAACTTTGCCAGGATCGCATCCTCGGCGGGCGAGTCGGTGGTGGGAGGCGGTTCACGGTCGGCGACCGTCAACTGTTGGTGCTGCAGACCGGCGCGGGCCCGTTTGAGGGCGCTCTTGACCGAGTCGACGGTGGTGTCCAGCATGTCGGCCACCTCGTTGGCGTGGAATCCGAGGACGTCGCGCAGGATGAGGACAGCGAGCTGGCGAGGCGGCAGGACTTGGAGCGCGGTGACGAAGGCGAGCGAGATGGATTCGGTCTGCTGAAAGCGGGCCTCCGGGCCGAGCGGCACGTTGACCGCACCCTCGAGCAGGGCGTCGGGGTACGGCTCGAGCCAGACGACTTCGCCGAGCCGGGTCGGTTCGGGCGGTTGCACCCCTGGAATGTCCCACTCCTTGGCCGGGCGCCGGCTGGTCGAGCGCAAAGCGTCCAGGCACCTGTTGGTGGCGATCCGATAGAGCCAGGTGCGGATCGAGGCGCGACCGTCGAACCCTCCGAGGCCCCGCCAGGCAGCAAACATGCTGTCTTGCAAGGCATCTTCGGCGTCCTGGAACGATCCGAGCATCCGATAACAGTGCACCTGTAGCTCGCGGCGGTGCGGCTCGGTCAGCGCCCGGAACGCCTCACCATCCCCAGCCCGTGCCCTGCTGATCAGGTCGGCTCTCACCAAATCCACTCCCGCCACCCTCTCCTGCACTTGTCGCGGCTCCATCTTGTATGGACGCCGGCCGAAGGGCGAAAGGGGCGGTTGATGAGCGACCCCTTTCCCCACGGCGCGGCGTCTGGATCAGGGATAGCCGACAACGCCAACAAGGAGAACGACATGGGAAAGATCGTCATCAGCGAGAACGTCTCGCTCGACGGAGTCATCCAAGACCCGACCGGTGAGGACGGCCTCGGGCGCGGCAGCTGGTTCAGCCTGATCGGGGACAAGGACCGCCAGGCGTGGACCACGGTCGAGTTCGAGGAGGCGGTGGGCGCCGAGGCGATGCTGCTGGGGCGACGCAGCTACGACTGGTTCCTCGCCCGCGGCTGGGCCTCCCGCACTGGCGAGTGGGCAGACAGGTTGCGGAGCCTGCCCAAGTACGTTGTCTCGTCCTCCGCCCTCGACGGTCCCGGTTGGAGCAACGCGACGACCCTGACCGGGGACCTGCTGGAGAAGGTCTCGACGCTGAAGGAACAGCTGACCGGGGACATCGTGGTCTACGGCAGCGGCCGCCTCGTGCACACGCTGATGGAGCACGACCTGGTGGACGAGCTGCGTCTGATGACCTACCCGGTAGTGGTCGGGAGCGGTGAGCGGCTCTTCGGCGAGACCAGCGGGGTGAAGCCTATGCGCCTGGTCGGCAACCGCACCGTCGGTGACGCCCTCGCCCTCCTCACCTACCAGCCCGTCCGAGGGCATCGCCAATGACCATGACGAAAAAGCAGCGCTGGGTGCTCGCACTGGCGTCAACGGCATCGCTGACGATATTGCTGGATGCACTTGTCGTCACCACTGCGCTACCCGCGATCACGCTGGATCTGCACGCCTCCATTGCCGATCTGGAATGGACCGTGAATGCCTACACTCTGCCGTTTGCTGTGCTGCTCATGGCCGGCGCGGCCCTGGGCGAACGATACGGCCGCAGGCGAGTCCTGGTGGGTGGACTGGTCCTGTTCGGGATCGCGTCCGCGGGTTGTGCGCTGGCACCAAGCCTCGGCTGGCTCATCGCGACCCGCGCGATCCAGGGTGTTGGTGCCGCCATGGTGGCACCGGTGGCCTTGTCCGTGCTGTCGGCGGCGTTCGGACCCGAACAGCGGCCGCGAGTATTGGGATTGTTCGCATCGATCACCGGGCTGGCCACGCTCGGGGGACCGCCCGTCGGTGGAGCGATTGTGCAGAATCTGACCTGGCAGTGGATCTTCTGGATCAACGTACCTATCGCCGCGGTGCTGATCCCCTTGGTTCTGGTGCGGCTCGAGAAGAACGCAGGTTCCCCGCGCGGACTGGACTATGTCGGTGTCGCGTTGGTGAGCGCCGCAGCATTCGGACTTGTCTGGGGTCTGATCAGAGGAAACGAAGCCGGTTGGGCCAGCGCCGAGGTCGTCGCGACGCTGGCCGGCGGGGCGATCGCACTCGCCGTATTCGTCGGCTGGGAGTTGCGTGCCGACGCCCCGCTCATACCGATGCATTTCTTCGCAATGCGCGCCTTCTCCGCCGGAAATATCGCCGGGTTCCTCTTGTTCGCATCCACCTTCAGCGGCGCGTTCTTCTTTGCCCAATTTCTGCAGGTCGCATTGCGGCACGGTCCGTTGGCCACCGGACTGCTGCTGACACCATGGACGGCGGCACTCTTTCTAGTGGCACCGGTTGCGGGAAAGCAGATACAGAGAACGGGCGCGCGAGCGCTGGTGGTGGCCGGGCTGCTGCTGCAGGCAATCGGACTCGGGTGGATCGCGCTGATCGCCGGGCCCGGGTTGACCTATCCGCCACTGATTCTCCCGTTCGTGATCTCCGGAGTCGGCATCGCGATGGTGATCCCGTCGGCGCAGAGCGCCGTCATCGGGTCGGTACCGATGGTGGCGATCGGTGCTGCTTCGGGAACGTTCAACACGGCCCGCCAGCTCGGCGGCGCCTTCGGGATCGCTATAACGACAGTGGTTTTCACGGCCGGGGGCGGTCTCGGCTCCGCGAAGGAATTCAGCGACGGCTTCGGGCCTGCCATCGCAACGGCGGCAGCGCTAGCCTTCGCCGGAGCGGTCATCGGACTTCTCCTGCCCCGGCGGGGGGCGCGAACCACTGGCCACACAATGAGTGTGCGCGCCGCCCTGCAGGTGTCCGCCCGGGACCCACAGCCTCAACCGGCGGGTACGGCGCCGATCTCGACGATCGGAGTTCGGTCCACCGGACAGATCCAGACGGCCGTATCGTCCCGCATGGCGGCCAGGTAGCCGGGTGCCGGTGTCCGGTCGGAGTCCTCGATCTCGATCTCCGGCACACCGGCGCTGCGGGCATCACGCAGTACCGGCGCCAACGCATCCACGAATTGCTGCTGCATACCAACAGGTTACAACCGCGAATACCGTTGGCCGGCCTGGATTCACGGGCTGATGTCGAGCGCAATGAAGACTCCGGAGATGTTTCAGTGGCACCCGAGTGACGAGGTGATGATGGCACCATCCCACCGGGATGGGCGTGGGTTACCCGGCCGGCCGGACCGCCGATGAGAGGCGGTCCGACCTGCCGGTGGTCAGCGTGGTGGGAACTGCGAGTCCGGCAACGGTTGGGCAAGGTTCGCCGTTGGTGCTTTCGCGGTGAAACCGATGACGGCGCAATTGATGTTGACGCCCACTGAACCGTAGGGTGCGGGCTTGCCCGTCGCCGGGTCGACTCCGGTCAGCAGGTCGGGTCGGCTGGCCGCCAGGTTGAAGACCTGGTTCTCGTCGATCTGCCGGGTGTTGAGCCCCATCTTGACGGCCTTCGGTGTCCACAGGCCCAGTTGGGCGTCCCACAGCGGGCTGTAGGCCTTGGAGTGGCGCGGATCGGTGAGGGTCGGGAAGTCCCCGAACACGTTGAGCAGATCGCCACCGTGACGCAGAGCCTGGATCAGCAGGATGTCGTGAGCTGATGCGTCACGCCCGATGAGTCCATCGGTTGCCAGGTGCCCGAACCCCTGCGCTTGCGGATTGTCGCGGCCGGTTTGCCCGTTGATGAAGCCGAACAGTCGTTCCCGCGCGGAGCCGAGGAAATCGTCGCCGCCGTTGTAGGCGGCCCGGTCCAGCGCCGGGGCGTAGGTGGCTCGTTCGAGCACTGCGGTCAACGGTTGGCCGGCATCGGTGCTCAGATAGATGATGGGTTGGCCGGCGTCGAAGCCCTTGATGAACAACATGTCCACCCACGACTCGTAGTACTTTCCGGGCGGGGCCGGCGGCGCGATGTGCACGCCCAGGACCCGGTCGGCGGTGTCGGTGTGGTGCTCGACGTCGAACATGCCGTCGCCGGTGGCGACGATCGGTGCGCTGTACACCACTTCTGACCCGGCGATCTTGATGAACGGGCTGTAGTGCGGACCGCCGACAGCACCGGGCTGGAAGCTGGCCAGCGGGAAACCGGTAGGACCGGGGACGGCCATCCGGGTCGGCGAGAAGTCCGGCGCATCCTGGAAGTCGACGATGGCCTGCCCGAACCGGTTCTGTTGCGGCGTCGGGGATTCCAGGCTGACGGTCTGCACGCAGCTATGACAACCGATGGCCAGGTTGGCCAATTTCGGCGCGTAGTTGACGCCGAGATCCGCGGCCAGCCCGCTGTCCGATGCGTCGAGCAGCACGAACCATACGGTCTTGCCGTGTGCCCTGCCCTTGTACAGCGGTAGCCGCACCGTTTCCCGGGACAGATCCACCTGCAGAGCGCTGTCCAGGGTGAGATGGTCCCGCGGAAGTTGACCGTCGAGCTGGCCAAGTCCGACGTCGCCACCCGCGCTGCCGCCGGCGCTGCCGGATTCCGCTGTGGCGTGCGAAGCGGTCACCAGAACCCCTGCCGCGGTGACCGATGCAGCGACGGCGAGAGTGAGCAGCCGCAACCGGGAGACGCGGCCCCACTGAGATGTACGCATGGTATTTGCCTTCCCATTGGATCGACATGTCCAGAGCGGAAACACATTCGCCCGACGGCGGATGTCATGTCGATAGAGCGACACGACGAACAAGGTCCGTCCTGCCCGAAATCCGGAGGCTCTCACGATTGACCGTGGCACCGATGAACCGTCGATCACAAGAACAGGCGGCTTACGAAGTCCTTACCTGCGAACGACTGATGTCTTGCGCAACGATTCCCCCTGTGGCACCAGCAGCGGCGCCGCCGGGACGATCATCGTCACCCGCGGTCGAGCCGTTCCATCGCGGCTTGCACATCGGTCCGGTACTCGTCATACAATTTTGCGCTGATGTCGATGTCGCTCTGCTCCGGCGTTCGGATCGCATCCGCCGCGGTGAACCGGGCGGAAACCGCGGTGACCGGCCGGCCGGTTCCGGCGCTCGCGGCGAGTACGCAGGCGCCCAGGGCAGCCGTCTCGGGTTCGCGGTGCAGGTGTACCGGTGTGCCGAAAGCCCTCCAGTCGCACTTGCACCCACTCCGGGGTAGCTGCGGCCGCTCCTCCGAGGTGCACTTCGGGGAGGCCGTCGCCGCGCATCGCCGTCTCGATCACGTGCCGACCGCTCAGGGCGACACCACGCATCACCGCCCGGGCGAGTTCGGCGCTGCCGGTCGCCAGCGAGAGACCTTGGAGAATGCCTCGGGCCTCCGGCCGCCATATCGGGGCCCGCTCGCCGTCGAGATAGGGCAGGAATCGCGGCACCGCTTCGAGTTGCGCATGCCCGGACATCTGGGCCACGTCATTCGGTTCGCGTCCGAGGATGTGAGCGAGCCAGACCAGCGAAGCGCCGCTGGCCTGTGTCGGTCCGTAGCGGACCGGCAGTGGTGCGCAGGTCGCCGGAATATGCAGCACGGCCTCGCCGGTGTTGGCCGCTGCATTGTCGGCCGCGCCGGCAGCGTCGCAGGGCCCGTCGATGCCCCGATGACTGATGCCCGCGATGTCGGAGGTTCCGGTCAGCACAAAGGCACGCGGCTGCTGGAAGACACCGAGGGCGAGCATTCCGGCCAGGGCGTCGCTCCAGCCGACCGCAACCGGCGTTCCGATCCGGAGTCCGGTGCGGTCTGCGCCTTCGGCATCGACAACACCCATGGCTTGCCATGGGTCGCGGCGGGGAGGTAGCAGTTTCGGGTCGACTCCCGCCGCGGCGAAGACCTCCGCCACTGCGGTGCCGTCGTCCACTCGGCACAAACCCTTGGAAGACCAGAGGTCGGTGGCCGCCTCGCCGGTCAGCAGGTAGGCCAGATAGTCCTTGGGCTGCAGCAGCCAGCGGGTCCGATGCAGGCCGGCCGGCCGATGTCGGGCAATCCACAACAGTTTCGCCGGCAGGTAACTCGGTCCCCAGGGCAAGTGCGTTCCCACCGCGTCGTCGGGCGCCCCGCAGCGGTCGGCGAGCTCCCGCGCCTCATCTGCGGCACGTGTGTCCTGCCAGCTGAGCACCGGTTCCACCGCCTCCCGGTGTGGGTCGGCCAACACCAGGCTCGGGGTGTGGCCCACCAGCGCGACGCCGTCCGGCCGCCGATCCCGGCAGCACTGGGCCACCACATCGCGGAGCGGACCGTGCCAGGAGTGTGCGTCCTGCTCGACGCGCACTCCGGCCCGGCGGGTGGGATAGCAGCTTCGGCCGCGGCCGAGCACCCGGCCTTCATCGTCGACCAATAGGCCCTTGAGCGATGAGGTACCCAGGTCCAATCCCAGCCAGGTTCCGCTCATCCTGGGCCGTCCGCTGCGCTCGCCTCGGAGCGTGGTGCGAGCGCTACTTCGACCAGTGCCTGCAGGTAGCCGATCGCGTGCGCCCGGCCGCGATATCCGTAGCCGTCGTCGTTGACCAGGCCGGGGGTGTGGTCGTCCAGGATGAACCCGTCGAATCCCACCTGGTGCAGCCGTTCGACCACTTCCCGCGGCGAGTAGTTGCCTTCGCCCAGGAAACACTCTTGGAACACCGGGACCTGGCCGCGCACGCCCCGCAGATGGACGTAACAGATCTTCCCGCGGGGCCCGAACCGACTGATGGCGTCGAGCACGGCGTCACGTCCGCCCATCTCGGAGACCGTGCCCAGACAGAGGTCAAGGCCGAGAGCCTCGCTGTCGACGATGGACACTGCCCGCTCCAACGCATCGACACTGCGCAGAATCCGAGCCACCCCGTCCAGTTCGGCGAGCGGGGGGTCGTCGGGGTGGAAGGCGATCCGTACATTCGCCTGCTCGGCGACGGGGACGATGGCCCGAACGAAATGTTCGTAGCGATCCCACATCACCTCCTCGCTTGAGTGCGACCCGGTCACCAGATGCGAGCCACGCACCCAGGAGTCCTTGGCGTCGCTGATCCTGCGGTCCCGGCGGGCAATCCATATCTCTTCTCGGCGGGCCGGGTCGGCCGCCACGGAATGGTCGTAGACAGATGCAGTCGCCCCGCCTCGCGCCCACGGCCCCAGACCGGTGCGCCACACCGACTGCGGCATGAAGCAGAGCCCGAGGATGGGGATACCGGCTCGCCCCAGGGCGCGAATGGTGGCGCAGACGTTGCCGATCTGTTCCGCTGTTCGGTCGCCGCCGAGCATCACCTGGTCGTAGAAGTGCGTCGGCAGATTCTCGATGGCCTCGACGGTCAGCCCGAAGGCGGCGACCCGGTCCACCAGCCGGCGGATGTCCTGGTACTCCCAGCGCTGTTCTCCCGGAAGGTCTGGGGTGTTGAACTGCACTCCCGACACCCCGAGCTGAGAGGCGAAGGTCAAGTACTCGTCGGTGGCCGATGGATGCTGGCCTACCGCAACACGCATGGGCATGTTGATTCCTTCCTGCGCCGATGATGAGTCCGATGCGGTGCGAGGTGCTCTATCGGGCGCCGAGCAGGTGTTCCAGCGCGAGTTGATGAAGGCGGACGAAGCCGTATCCCGGCTCTCCTGCGGCGTCCACATCGAAATCCTCGAAGGCGGAGCTGTCGTCGAGCAGGTCGGCACAGGTCTCGCCGGGGTTCAGGGTGGGAGTGCGCAACTCGGCCACCCTTGAGGTGGCGAGCGCCTCGTGCACCTCCGGATCTGCCCGGAAGGCGGCGGTCCGTTCCTTGAGCAGTAGGTAGGTCCGCATGTTCGCAGCGGCGGAGGCCCACACACCGTCGTAGTCCTCGGTGCGGGAAGGCTTGTAGTCGAAATGCCTCGGACCGTCGTAGGCCGGTGCACCGTCGGGGCCGCCGTTCTCCAGCAGATCCACCAGGGAGAATGCGTTGAACAGGTCGCCGTGGCCGAAGACCAGATCCTGGTCGAACTTGATGCCACGTTGACCGTTGAGGTCGATGTGGAAGAGCTTGCCGTGCCACAACGCCTGGGCGATTCCCTGGGCGAAGTTCAAGCCGGCCATCTGCTCGTGGCCGGTCTCGGGGTTCACGCCGACCAGTTCCGGCCGATCCAGGGATTGGGTGAAGGCGATGGCGTGGCCCAGCGTCGGCAGCAGGATGTCGCCGCGCGGCTCGTTGGGCTTCGGCTCGATGGCAAAGCGGATCCCGTACTTCTGGTCGGTGGCGTACTCGGTGAGCAGGTTCATCGCCTCGCGGTAACGCTCCAGGGCGGCCCGCACGTCCTTGGCACTGTCGTACTCGCTGCCTTCCCGACCGCCCCAGAGAACGAGAGTTTGTGCACCCAGCTCTGCGGCCAGGTCGATGTTGCGCAACACCTTGCGGATCGCGTAGCGCCGAACCTGGCGGTTGTTACTGGTGAATCCACCGTCCTTGAACACCGGGTGGGTGAACAGGTTCGTCGTCACCATCGGGACGATCATCCCGGTCTCGGCCAGCGCACCCTTGAACCGCTCGATGATCGTGTCCCGGCTCGCGCCGTCGGAGCCGAACGGGATCAGGTCGTCGTCGTGGAAGGTGACGCCGTAGGCGCCCAGCTCGTCCAGTCGATGCACGGCATCCACCGGGTCCAGTGGTGCCCGGGTCGGGTCGCCGAACGGATCGCGGGCGACCCAGCCGACCGTCCACAGACCGAAGGAGAACCTGTCGGCCTTGGTGGGCATCGGCCCGGGTGTAGGTGTAGACATCTGCATTCCTTTCTGTGCCGGTTATCCGGCATCCGCTGTTGCTCGACGGTGGTGGTCCGGCTGTAGCCGCAGGGTGACGACCTGGAACGGGCCGAAGCCGAGCTCCAGATCGTTGTCGAAAACCGACAACGGGGCCAGCGCCGCGATCGTGTCGTCCGGCCGTTCCAGCAGATCGCACACCTGCGCAGCGGCCAGCTGGAAGGAAGTCGTCAACCTGGTCCGGGTGCGCCCGCCAACGGACTCGTACAACCGGATCACCACGTCACCCGAGCGGTCGTCGGCGAGCTTGACCGATTCGACGACGATCGACGGCTGGCTCACCGCGATCACGGCGTCGGCCGGCCGGCCGCCGGTGATCTGACGGACCGGCAGGTTGACCCGATACCCCTCGCGCACCGCGTCGATGATCTCAGCGCCGCAGACCAGCGAGTAGGCGAACCGGTGCCGTCCCCGGTCGGTGTCCGGGTCGGGATAGCGCGGGCAGCGCAGCAGCGACAGCCGCATCGTGGTCGGGCCGGCACCGACCGCATCGCCGGGAGGTCGGGAAGTGACGTCGTTTCCGTAGGTCCCGTCGTTGACGAGTGCGACCCCGTAGCCGGGCTCGGCGACGTGCACCCACCGGTGGGCGCAGATCTCGAACTTCGCCGCATCCCACGAGGTGTTGGTGTGGGTCGGTCGTCGCACGTGGCCGAACTGGATCTCCGAACTCGAGTGGTCGGCGTGCACCTCGACCGGGAAGACGACCTTGAGCAGGGTTTCGCGCTCGTGCCAGTCGATCTCGGCCTCGAACTCGATGCGGCGGGCGCCGGCGGCCAGCGCGATCGTCTGCACATAGGACGAATCGCCGTCGTAGCGGGTGACCCGGACGAGCGGGCGGCGGGCCTCGGCCGCGTCGATCTCGAGTTTGACGTGATCGGTCAGGTCGCGGCGGCGATTGCGGTAGAACGCGTCCAGGTCCCAGGCATCGGAGCTGCTGGGCGTGTCCGGATGCAGCTGCAGCACGTTCGCGGAGGCACCGACTGCAAGCACCTCACGGTCGGCGGCCAGGTCGCGGATCGATGACACCGTTCCGTCCGCGGCGATGCGCACGCAGAGAGCGCCGTTGTCCAGGACGATGCCGTCCGGTCCCTGCTCGACGCGGACCGGCGCGCTCCGCCGGCGGCGGGCGGGGGCAACGCCCAGCGCCGACACCCCGGCCCGCTCGTGCGGGGCGGAATTCGCCGTCAGCGCCAGCCCGCCCGGCCCCGTAAGCGCGGCCAGCGCCGACCGGATGATCCGCTCCAGCCGCTCGGCCAGCTCGGCATAGGTTCCGCGGGCCTGCTGGTGTACCCAGGCGATTGAACAGCCCGGAAGGATGTCGTGGAACTGCAGCAACAGCGCCTGCTGCCAGATGCTGTCCAACTCCTGATACGGGTACTCATGGCCGCCGTGGACCGCCGCCGTTGCCGCCCACAGTTCGGCCTCCCGCAACAGATGTTCGGTACGCCGGTTGCCGTGCTTCATCGCGGACTGGCTGGTGTAGGTGCCGCGGTGCAACTCCAGGTACATCTCGCCGGACCAGACCGGAGCGTCCGGGTACTCGGCCTCGGCGGCGGCGAAGAATTCGGCCGGTGGGCGAACGGTCAGCCGCGGGGAGCCCTCCAGGTCCGCCACCCGCCGGGCGGTCTCCAGCATCTCCCTGGTCGGTCCGCCGCCGCCATCGCCGTAGCCGAACGGCAGCAGCGAGTGACTGGAGCGGCCGTGCTCGGAGAAGTTCTGCACCCCGTGAGCCAACTCGCGGCCCGACAGGTCCGAGCTGTAGGTGTCGGCCGGCGGGAAGTGGGTGAACACCCGGCTGCCGTCGATGCCCTCCCACCAGAAGGTGTGGTGGGGGAAGCGGTCGGTCTGATTCCATGACATCTTCTGGGCGAAGAACCAGCGGAAGCCCGCCAGCCGGGCGAGCTGCGGCAGCGCGGCCGAGTAGCCGAACGAGTCGGGCAGCCAGACCTCTCGCGGTTCGATGCCGAATTCGTCGAGGAAGAACCGCTTGCCCTGGGTGAACTGGCGGACCATCGCCTCGCCACCGGGCATATTGGTGTCCGATTCCACCCACATGCCACCGACCGGCAGGAACTGCCCGGAGGCGACCTTCTCGGCGAGCCGGCGATACACCGTCGGGTGATGCTCCCGCATCCACGCGTAGTGCTGGGCGGACGAGCAGGCGAAGATCAGCTCGGGATAGTCGTCGGCGAGTGCGACGACGTTGGAGAACGTCCGCGAGCACTTGCGGATGGTCTCCCGTACCGGCCACAGCCAGGCCGAGTCGATGTGCGCATGCCCGACCGCGGAGATCCGGTGCGCGCTGGGCACCGCCGGTGACGCGAGCACTTCGGCGAGCTCTGCCCGGGCGGCACCCGCTCCGCCGGCGACGTCGGCCACGTCCAGCCGGTCGAGCATCACCTCGAGCGCCCGGCGGATCCGGTGCCGGCGCGGGTCGATGTCCGGGAGCTCTTCGGCAAGCTCGTGCAACACCTGGACGTCCAGGACCAGCGCCCACACCTGCTCGTCGAGGGCGGCGAGCTCGGCCCGGTCCAGCCGATACAGCGGCAGGTCCGGCACCGTCTCGAGGTCACCGAGCGGCGACACCGTGCCGTCGAAGCGGGGGTTGGCGGCGGCTTCGAGGTAGAGCTCGACGCTCTCGCCGCCGGCCGCCGACCTGGCCACCGGTACGTACGCGGTGCGCGGCTCCACCCCCTTGATCGGCTGGCCGTCCGCGGCGTAGGCGAGCCCTTCGGAGCGGAATCCGGGGCCGCCGATACCGAAGCCGAGGTCGACGAGCAGCTCGACGCGGTGCCCGCGCATCCGATCGGGCACGGTGCCGGTGAAACGGAACCAGCTGGTGCCCCAGGCCCGGCCCCACGGCTGTCCGACGGCGAACGGTGCGAACGGCATCGCGATCGCCTCGGCGGCCGGGACAGGTTCGCCGGGCAGGTGCACCACCTCGACGGATACCGGTTCGGTGTCGCAGTAGATCGCCGGGATCAGCCGCTGCTGCAGCGTCCGTTCGATCCGTTGGGTCAGGTTCGACAATGACCTGTGCATCAGTGCTCCGGGTGACGGTGTGTGGCTCAGGCGGCGTCGGCGAGCAGGACGGGGTCGGCCAGCGCCTGCTCGCAGCCGAGAAGCAGCACACCGACGCTCCATGCGTGGGACAGGGTGAGCAGCATGCCCTTCGGTTGAAAGCACGCCGTCTGGTAGTAGCGCTCGCTGACCATGCCGCGGTAGGCGTTGAAGTCGCCGTCGAAGCGGGCGACGAATTGTCGGAAGCAGGCCAGGCTCTCCCGCGCTCGCTCGAGATAGTAGCTGTCCCCGCAGCTCGCCGACAGTTCGGCAAGTTCAGCGGTGCACACCAGACCGTAGGCGTGCAGGTGCTGGTTCGAGGGCGATGCGGTGTCGGCGCCTCGGGTGGCGAACCGATAGATCTCCAGCAACGTCCCGGCCGGGAAGCTGGTGTTGTACGAGTAGCGGAAGCTGAGCATCCAGTCCGCTGCCCGCCGCGCGAGATCGAGCCACCGCTCGGTGTGGGTGCGCCGGTACAAGGCGAGGTAGGCCATCACGGCGACGTAGCCGTCCTCGGAGCTGGGAGCCAGATCGACGTCCTCGGGGGCACCGTGCAGGAACTCGTCGGTGACGAACCGCGCGTAGTACTCACCGGCCCGCACCGCGGCGGCCAGGTACTCGCCGTCCGGCCCGTCCCAGCGGCCCGCCTCGGCCAGCGCATTCACCCAGGCCAGGCCCGCACTGCCGGCCCAGGACAGCACCTCGCCGGTATGCGCGTGGTGGGTGGTGCCCAGATTGCCGTCCGCCCCCTGCCGGGCGACGACGGTGTCCAGGTTCGCGCGGACCGCGCCGATCCACGCCGATGTCGAGGTCCGCAGGTCGTCACCCAGTTCCAGCGCCCGCACCAGAAACAGGGTCGCCTCGCCGAGGGTGCGGGAGTGCAGGCTGTGCCGCACCGGCGACCAGCTCTGTGACCAACCCTTGCTGCGATACCAGACGCCCCAGAAGGTGCCGGACGGCGACAGGTTGGCGCAGACGAAGTCGAGCACCCGGTGGGCGGCGGCGACCTGGGCCCGGTCGTCGACGCGCCGGCCGTGCCGAAGCAGTGCGTAGGCCCACGGGATACCGCTCACCCATCCGACGTGCATGGCCTGCCGGTCGACCGGCAGACCGTCCTGTCCCCTGATGCCGCGGTCGAAGCCGACCGTTTCCAGCAGCACGCCGGGCTCGGCGTCGTAGTGCCAGCGCAGCAGGCCGTGCGCCGCCAGGTCGGCCGCCTGCTCGAGGCCGACCCAGGGTCGCAGCGGCGACAGGGCCCTGGCCCGCTCGTGCTCCTCCCGCAGCACCGGCGCGTAGCCGTGCCGGTCGTCGTCCAGCTGGTAGACGGCGAGTTCCAGGACGACGCGCTGTCCCGGCTGCCATCGGTGACTGGCGACTTCCGGCGGCCGCGGCCGATCCGAACCGTCGTAGCTGATCGGCTCCTCGCGGAACGGGAAGCGCAGGTGGATCGACGAGTGCCCGGTGGCGCTGTCGTAGCCGAAGCCGAGGCCCGTCATGCCGAGCGCGCTGGTTTCGGCGGCGACCAGGGCCGCGCCGCCGGCCGACGTCCAGCCGAACACGGCCGCAGTGGCAGCCCGGTCGGCCCGGAACTCCCAGTGGTCGCTGACCATCCCATCCGGGTCGTCGGCACCGATCTGGAAGCGCGGAAAGATCCGGAAGCAGTCCTCCGGGCGATTCTCGCCGTAGAACGCACCGGGCACCATCCACCACGGACGGTCCCCGGCCGGTCCGGCCAGCGGCATCCGGAACAGGAACGAGGTCTCCACCGGATGGTGTCCGCAGTACTCGATCTCGAGCCGGACGTCGCGGCGACCGGTGGCCGACGGGGGCGAGCTGGTGGCGGTCAGCCGGAATGGATGGGCCACCGCGCCAAGGACCCCGTCGCCGGTCCACCGCACCTCGATCGTGCGGGTGGACGTCAGCGCGCTGTTGTCAGCCATCGTGTCGGCGCTGACCGGGCGCTGTCTGCTGGGCCGGCACGGCGGCGTCCGAGGAGTCCGGGTCGGGCCCGGATGCCTGCTGCCGGCCGTCCGGACAGGCCGGCATCGACGAAATTCGGAACGGCGAGCGCGCCTCGTCGGGTAGGTCCCACTCGATCAGGTCCGTCTCGCGGACCTCACCGCCGTCGGTGGGTAGCCGGAAGGTGCGGATCTGGCTCGGTCCGAAGTCGGCCTCGATCACCCGTCCCAGCACCGGCAGCTCGATCCGGGCATGCCCGGCACGACCGGTGGTTTCGACCGCACGCACGATCAGGTCGGCTGCCGGCGTGTCGTCCTCGCTGCCCTTGATGGCGGTGATCATCACCGAGCCGGCGCCGTCGGAGGCGAAGCTGAGCTCGGCCGGCAGCGCGCCGGGGTGGAAGCTCTCCAGCATCGCCCGCATCGGCGAGCCCAGCTCCGCGGCACGACGGGTCGGCGCGACCTGCCGCCAGTCGCCGGCGTGCGGGACCAGCAGGTAGCTGAACTTCTGCGCGCCCTGATCCTGGAATGCGTAAAAGCCGTCGGGGTCGAGCTTGCGCGGGTCGTGCCAGGAGTACGCCGGGCTGCGGACAGCGGTGATGCCGATGCTCGCGGTGTCGCCGCCCGGAGTCCCCGGCGACACGTCGTAGCCGTGTTTGGCGTTGTTCACCACGGCCAGCCCGGCGCGCCGGCCGCCGATGGTGCCGGTGATGTCGACCCAGGACTGGGCCGGGTTCTCGCCGCCGTCGACGGGCCGCTCCAGCGTGCCGTACGGGATCTCATAGGTGGAGACGGGTTCCTCGATCGCGGTCGGGAAACAGAGCTTGAGCAGGTGCGCCTGCTCGCGCCAGTCGATCGTCACCCGTACCTCGAGCGCGTCGCTGAGATGCCCGAGCACGTACTCCTCGACCATGGTGGATCGGTGCCACTCCCGTTCCACCCGCAGCCGGGCCCGCAACGGCCCGTGCTCTCGCAGGGTCATCCGGGTGGTCCGCAGCTGTTCGCCCGGCCAGCGGTAGGAGACCACCCGGTGTCCCCAGGTGTCGGTCGGATCCTGGCAGATCTGGGTATGGGCGCCGCGGGCACCGGCCAGCACGTCCAGGCCGGTGCGCTTGTCCAGCAGGGAGGTGAGCCAACCGGTTTCCGGGTCGAATGTCGCGCGCAGCAGGTCGTTCTCGAGTTCGGTCTGCGTCGCGCGGAGCGAGCCCGACGGCTGCTCGCCGGCCGGGGCTGCGGCCGCGGCTCCGGCCGGGACTCCAGCCGGAGCCGGGCCGGAGCGGAGCCGGTAGAGCCGGTAGCCCAGCGGGGGCACGGCCGCTTCGAACACCACCGCTGCGCGCCCCTTGTCGTCGGTGGTCGCGACCGACTGGGTGCGCTGTGAGGTGGTCACCCGGCCGTCGGCGTCGACGACATGAACCCCGGTCGGCTGGGCGCCGTACTGCAACTCGATGGCCGCCGTCACCGGCCAGGGATGGGGGTTGAAGACCAGTACCGGCTGGGTGTTCTCCTCGAGCGGGATCTCGACCTGCCGCGCGATGACGTTCTGACTGCGGGTGATGATGCGTTTGGAGATCGCGACGGCCTCGCCCAGTTGGTCGCGGGCGTCCTCGTAGGCCGGCTCGACGGCCGACCCGGGCAGGATGTCGTGGAACTGGTTGAACAGGATCTGTTTCCAGGCCCGGGCCAGCTCCTGGCGCGGGTAGTCCAGCCCGTAGCGGCTGGAACCGATAGCGCCCCAGCGCTCCGCGGACAGCACCGCGGCCTGTGCCCGGCGCTGCCAGAGCTTGATCCCGGAGTGCGCCGAGTAGCAGCCGGCTGCATGCATCTGCAGGTCGCCCTGCCAGATCGTGAGGTCCGGCGAGCCGTCAACGCCCTGCCGGGCGCCTAGTTCGTCGAAGTAGCGGCGCGGCGACGACATGAGCATCCTTCCGAATGAGCCCATCCGGTCGTAGCGGTGGATGGATTCGATATTGGCGCGGGTGGGTCCGCCACCGTGGTTGCCGACGCCATAGAAGATCATCATGTCGCCGAGGGTGTGGTCCAGGACGCCCAGCGACTTGTCGGTCTGTCCGGCGACGTCTCCCGGAGGACTGCAGTACTCGAACGGGATGCGATAGGCCAGCACTCGGGAGCCGTCCGGGGCCTGCCACCAGAATGCCGTCCCGCGCAGGCTGCTCTCCTGTGGACCCGGACGCAGGAAGCAGTAGGAATCCATTCCCTGTCCGCGCAGGATCTGCGGCAGCATCGCGTGATGGCCGAACGGGTCCACGTTCATCCCGACCGTCGCGGTGATCCCGAACTTCTGCTTCAGGTAGCGCTGGCCGTACAGCCCCTGGCGGACGAACGACTCGCCGGACGGCAGGTTGCAGTCCGGTTCGACCCACCAGCCGCCGACCATCTGCCAGCGACCGTCGGCGACCCGTTCCCGGATGCGCTCGAACAGCTCCGGATCCGATTCCTCCACCCAGCTCAGCAGGACCACCTGATTGCAGGTGAAGATGAAGTCCGGGTACTCCTGCATCCGATGGATGGCCGACCAGAACGTGGCACGCGCCTCCTGGTAGCCCTCCTGCCATGGCCACAGCCAGACCGGGTCGAGGTGGGCGTGGCCGACCATGTGCAGGGTGCGATCGGGAGTGGCCGTCGGTCGACAGGCCGGCTGCAGGTCGCGCGGCTGTTCGCCGGTCGGCGCGTTGGAAACCGGCGCCCGGGCTTCCTCGAGCACGGTCGGGGCCCTGTCGATTGGTTGGTTCGGGTGCCGCAGCCCGCTCACAATGGTCTGCTCGCTCACGCCGACGGCTCCTCGCCGGCGGCCCATGCGTCGACCATTTCGCTGATCAGGTGCAGCAGCAACGTGTGCATCTCCTGGATACGAGCTGTCACGTCGGAACGCACCAGCAGTGGGTGATCGGCGTACGCCAGTGCCGGACCGCCATCGCCGCCACCGAACAGCACCGTGGTGGCGCCCTTGACCCGAGCGACTTCGAGGGCACCGACCACGTTGGGCGACCGGCCGCTGGTGGTGAAGGCGACCACGACGTCGCCGGGTCGGGCGAGCGCCTGGACTTGTCGGCGGAACACGTCGGCGGCGGAGTAGTCGTTGGCGATGCAGGTGGACACGCTCGGGTCGGTGCTGAGCGTCACCGCGGGCAGTGGCCGGCGGTCGCGTCGGTAGCGCCCGATGAGTTCTGCGGTCAGATGCTGGGCGTCGGCGGCGCTGCCGCCGTTACCGAAGGTATAGACGACGCCGCCGCGTTCGAAGGTCTCACACAGCAGGGATCCGACCGAGCGCAGCTGGTCGGTCAGGGCGTCCACCGCCCTGGCAACGGCCAGGTGATCGTCCAACTGCCGGTGCAGCCAGTCAGACATGCACGTCCTTCCGTGGGTGCTGCTCGGCAGCGGATCCCGGCCGCATCGCGGCCAGCAGGTCGTGCGCGATGACGCCCGCTCCGACGACTCCGACCAGGTCGTCGAGTTCGGCCAGCACCACCTGTGCGGCCGCCGCTGCCGGCGGCATGGCCTCCCGGGCCACCAGTGCGCGGACCGGGTCCAGCAGCATGGCTCCCGCTCGGGTGACGCCACCCCCCAGTACGACCAGATCGGGCTCGAAGACGTTCACCAGGTCGGTCACCGCCGAACCGAGCAGGTCGACGGTCTCGTCCCACACCTGCACCGCCAGCGGGTCGCCGGCCGCCGCCGCCGTCGTCACGTCGGCCGCGGTCATCGTCTGCAGCCGGGCCAGTGACGACTGCCCGCCGTCCGCGATGGCCTCCCGAGTTCGGGCCACGATGGAAGGACCGGACGCGTACGCCTCGATGCAGCCGCGCCGGCCGCAGCTGCACAACCGACCGCCCCGGCGGACGGTGGTGTGCCCGAACTCTCCGCCGTTGCCGGCCGCTCCGTGGTGCAACATTCCGTCGATCACCGCGCCCCCTCCGATGCCGGTGGAGACGGTCAGGTACAGCATGGTTCCGGTGCCGCGGCCGGCGCCGAACCGGTACTCGGCGATGGCGGCGGCCGTGGCGTCGTTCTGCAGGGCGAACGGCACCCCGAACGCCTCGGTCGCGAGCGGACCTATCGGAACGTCGACCCACCCCGGCAGGTGGGGCGGCCGGAGCAGCAGCCCGGGCAGCGCATCCAGCGGACCGCCGCAGGCGATCCCCACCGCTTGGATCTCGCCGATGTCGGCCGCGGCGACTGCGCCGTTACCCATGTCGAAGAGCCGGTCGACCACCACCTGCCAGCCGTCATCGCGCCGGGTGGGCTGCACGACGAGCCCGTGGCAGACGCCGTCCAGGGTGACCACGGCGGCAGCCAGCTTGGTGCCGCCGATATCCAAGGCCAGGACCGGTCGACGATCCGCGTCGCGCCGACGCGCGTCGATGCCGGTCATGCCCGTCCTCCGTTCACCGCCCGCCCGATCGTGACGGGCGGACAACATCGCCCGCATCGGCCGCGGGCGGCGGATCTCATTAGTGAATGTCGGGAGAGTGTGGGATCGATCCCGCATCAGAGTCTAGGGGTTCCCCGGAATGCGGGTCAAGTGACGGGGCCGGGACCGGACGGCGGTATCAGGACCGCGCCAGCGGCGCAGCGGTGGACCCGCGGGAGTTCACCGACGCGGACAGCATCAGCGTGCGAACCGGCGCGTCGGGTGCCTGGATGCGCTCGAGCAGTTGGGTCACCGCGGCCGCGCCCATGGCCACCGCGTCCTGGGCAACGGCGGTGATGCCGGGTCGAACCATGCTCATCCACGGGACGTCATCGAAAGCCACCAGGCTGAGCTGGCGGGGGATCTCCAGGCCGAGTTCGGCGGCGGCTCGCCACACGCCCTGGGCGATCACGTTGTTGGCGGCGAACACTGCGGTGGGCGGCTCGTGCAGGCTGAGCAGCTGGTGCGCCTCCCGTTGCGCGCCGCCGACGTCCCAGCCGGCGGAGACGACGAGCGCGTCGTCGGCCTGGATTCCGGCGGCGGTGTGAGCCTCCCGATAGCCCATGTACCGGTTCAGGCCGGTGGTCCAGTGCATCTCGTCGATGACCAGTGCGATGCGCCGGTGACCCAATCTCAGCAGGTCGGAGGTGATCCGGCCGGCGGCGCTCTGGTTGTCCACGACGACTGCATCGCAGCGGCCGGCAGCGAACTGCCGGTCGACTTCCACCACCGGGATCCGATGCCGGGTCAGGTAGTCGGTGACATCCGCGGATACCGGCGTGACGATCACTCCGGCCACCCGCAGCGCGACGAACGCCTCCGCTGCTGCCGCCTCGACATCGGGCGATCCGTTGTCGTCGGAGAGCATCATCGTGTAGTGCTGCTTGGGCACCTGCTGGCTGACGCCGGAGGCCAGACTGGCGTAGAAGTCGTTGCGCAGATCCGAGACCAGCATGCCGATCGACCGGCCCGCCTGCTGGCGCAGCTGCCGGGCCAGCGCGTCGGGGACGTAGCCCAGTCCGACCGCCGCCTTGCGGACGCGCGTCCGCACCGCGGGAGCCACATAACCGCGACCGGTCAGCGCACGGGAGACCGTCGACCTGGACACCTGTGCGGCCTCGGCGACGTCCCGGATGGTTGCCCGGCGATTGCCGCCGTCGACCGACGACACCGCCGGCGTGCCGTCGGTCATCGACAGCTACCCGGCTTCGGTGACGTCGACCAATGCCTCGGCATGCTGGCCCAGATCCAGCTCACCGATGCGCACGTCGACCGCCACCCTCGCCCGCCGCCGGGCAGGTCCGCACACGATGGCCTCCATCTCGATGTCCCGCTGGCCGGACGGGGACAAGCAGATATCCGCGACGTCCGGCTGCACGAGCCACCCTACCGGGGCGACCAGGTGCACCACCGCCCGCTGCTCGACCGGCTTCGGGTTGCGAACCGTCACGGTGAACCGGGCGGTGCTCCCGCTCTGAACTTCGCACAGATACGGGGCGATGCGGGCCAGGATGCTGTCGGCGCCGAGATCGAGTTCATCGAGGGGGAGCAGATCATGATGCAACTGGACCAGTTCCTCCCCCTCGTTCTCCAGCATGGCCAGGAACTGGTCGTCGACCCAGCGCGGCGGCCAGTGACCGGACACCATCACGTCCGGGGCCACTCGGCGATAGAGCGCGGCACTGGCCCGGTAGTCCTCGATCCGAAACCGGTTGCGGTACTGGTAGTTCAGCACGTTGCGCCGCTCCCCGGGCACCCCGAGGCCGTCCTGCTGATCTCCGGTGACCAGCACGGTGACGCCGTCGACGACGAACTCGAAAGCGGCGGCGTAGAGGGTGTGCCCCGGCAGTTCGTGCACGGTGATCTGGTACTCGCGCCAGCGGAAGCTTTCGCCGAGCGACAACTGTCGATCGACACGGGTCGGGTCGAACCAGGTGCACGGGAGGTCGAAGACCATCGGCTTCTCCAGGATGGGAGCGACGTTGGCCGGCGCCCAGACCTCGGTGCCTTCGACGTCCCGCAGCATGTTCAACCCCGCCACATGGTCGTCGTGATAGTGGGTGACCAGGGCCGCCTCGATCTTGCCGACGCCGTACTTGCGGCGCAGCGCGGGCAGCGAGGCGAGCCATGGTCGGCGCGCTGCCCGATCGCCGTCGCCCGGCGGCATCCCGGTGATCATGTCGAAGCCGTAGTCGATCACCAGCGCCGCCCCGGTCTCGGACAGCAGCACATAACTGTGGGACTCGCTCGTCCTGTTCAGCAGCAGATGCTCGGTGACCGGGACGAACGGCTCGTCCAGCAAGTTGCGCAGATCCCACGGCCGCGGACGGCGGGAGTCCACGTAGCGCTGCATCCGACCGGCCAGCAGCTCCAGCGCGGCTCGCGGATCATCCATCACCGGCCCGTGTGACGGCAGCAGCTGATCCAGCGGCCGCTCCATCAGCTGGTAGCAGCTCAGCACCGTCATCGCCGGTCCCTCGTTCCCGGTGTAGGACCATTGCGTCGCGGCCAGCGACCACACCTTGCCGGGGCGGTAGATCAGGTCGCCGGTGAAGGCGAACCGCCGGCCGCCGCGCTCGATGAGATAGCTCACCGAACCGGTGGTGTGCCCGGGGGTCGGCACCACCTCGACGCTGATCCCGGCATACGTGCGGGTCCGGTACTCCGGCACGATGTCGTGCACCGGCACCGGCTCGAGCAGGGAGAACTTGTCCTGGCGCAGGTTGTAGTCGTTCCACACCCGGCGGGTTCGCCACATCTCCTGCACGTCGGCGAACAGGTCGCGCTCGACCGGTGGCACGTGGATCCGGATGCCTGCCGCCACCGCCCGCGGCAGACCCTGGGCCTGGTCGCGGTGGTGGTGGGTCATCAGTACGTCGGTGATGCGGGCGACGCCCATCTCGGCGAGGTGGTCCAGCACCCGGCCGGACCCGAAGTCGATGGCCAAGGCGGTGCGCTCGCCCTCATTCCGCACCACATAGACGTTGCAGGTGTCGACGAGGCGGAAGAGGCCGGGCGCGATTTCGGACACGGTGGGGGATCCGGGAGAAACAGAAACCATAATTCATATGCTATCGATTCCATGAACGCTCCCGGGTTCCAGGCTGCTGACGCGCCGATAACGCTCTGGGGGCGGCACAATTCGGACGGTAGGCTCTAGTAACGTTCCCACAATGGCATCGAACGACTTCGTCGCCCGGGTCGCAGACGCCGCAGAGCCTCCTCCCGCGGGAGTCTCCGCGCTGAGTTGGCACGGCACGGTCGAAAGCTGCTACGGCCCGCCGTGGTCGCACGCCGATCGGCTGGCCCATCTCGAGTTCTCCGCTCGGGTCGGCTTCAACACCTACGTTCACGCCCCGAAGGACGACCCGTACCAGCGGGAACGCTGGCGCGAGCCATACCCGGCCGCCGAACTGGCGCAGCTCGGCGAGCTGGCGGACACCGCACGGGCGCTGGGCATCCGCTTCGTGGTGACGATCAGCCCCGGCCTGTCCATGCAGTTCGCCGGCAACGCCGATCACGAAGCCCTGATCGGCAAGGCCGACCTGCTGTGGGGGGCAGGTGTCAGCTCGTTCGGGCTGTTGTTCGACGACGTACCGCCGGAGCTGTCCACGCCGGCCGACGTGGTGCGCTTCGGACCGGGCCGAGGCGGCCTGGGCCGGCCCACGGCGAGACCTGCCGGCTGTTCGCCGAGAACTTTCTCGACAGACATGGCATCCAGGACCCGCTGTTCTTCTGTCCCACCGACTACGCCGGCACCACTGGATCGGCCTACCGCGACCAGCTGGCGCAGGCGGCACCGCCCGACATCCTGATCGCCTGGACCGGGACCGACGTGGTCGTCGGCTCGGTGAGCCGATCCGACATCGACCAGGCCGCCGCGAGCTATCGACGCCGGCTGATCCTGTGGGACAACTTCCCGGTCAACGACTTCGACCCGGCGCGGCTGTTCCTCGGCCCGTTGACAGGTCGCACCTCTGATGTCGCCGGATCGGCTCTGTACGGCGTGCTGGCCAACCCGATGCAGCGCGCGGCGCCATCGCGCTTCGCGCTGGCCACCGTCGCCGACTGGGTTCGAGATCCGCTCGGCTACGACCCCGCCGTGTCCGCCGGGGCGGCACTCGTCTCGGTGGCCGGCCCGGGCGCAGCCGCCTTGGCGCCACTGGTGCGGGCGTGCAGTAGCTGGCCCCCGAGCGCCGACCATGATCCCGAGCTGACCACGGCGACCAACGGCGCGCTCGACGACACGCCCGGTGCCATCAACGTCGTGATTCAACGGCTCGAGGAACTGGCCGCCGGCTGCCGCGCCGCGACCGAACCGGAGCCGCTGGTCTCCGCGCTGCGGCCTTGGCTGGACGGGGCGATCGCCACCGCCGAGGCGGGTCTGGCCGCGGCCGAACTGCTGCGGGCAGCACGCGAGCACCCGGACCAGGGGCAGCTCGCCTCGCTGCGGCAACGGACACGGCGGGCGCTGGACGCCGCAGAAGATCACTACTGGAATGTCCTTCGTCCGATCGTTCCGCCGTTCGTCCGCGAGGTGCTGGACCACACGGCGCCACCCGACGAGCCCGCGGCGGACGGCCGCCCGGTCGCCGTCGTGGTGACCGGCAGCCGGCTGACCGCCGGCGACCGCGCCGTCATCGAACTGCTCCAGGCACGCGGGTTCGTGGCGCGGAGCACCGACCGGCCGGACCAGAGCGCCACCATGGACGCCGCGCTCGTCGTTGTCGCCGGTAGCGCCGAACCGGCGGCGATGGCGGCGGTGGCTCGGGTACCGGTCCCGCTGCTGACCTGGCGCGGCATCGTCGACCTCGGACTTGCGCGGCACCGCAACACGCAGATGTTCCGCGGCCCGATCCGGATCATCGACCCCGACGATCCGCTCGCCGCCGGCCGGCGGGGGGCCGTGTCGATTCTTCGCGAGGCTGCCTGGATGACGGTCGCCGACGTCGACGACACCCATGCGCACGTGGTGGCGCGGGCCGATGAGGGCGATGGGGCGGTGATCTTCCGGTACGCGGCCGGCGATCCGCTGCCGGACGGCACCACCGCGCCGGCGACCAGGGTCGGCCTGTTCCTCGGACCCGACGGTCCGGCGCGCTGGCTGCTGACCGAGGACGGTAACGCCCTGATCGCAGCGGCGCTGGAGACCGCGACGATCACCGCCGGTTTGCGGCCTGCTCATCGCCACGGCCGCGGTCAGCCTCCTCGCGACCTGAAATGATCAGCGTGTCGCTGACGCTCTTGCGTCGCAGGTCCGGTACCTCGGCGTCGCGGGCCGGGTACCCGACGGGGAACAGGATGTAGGCGCGTTCGTGCGAGGGCCGGCGCAGAACCTCGTTCAAGAACGTCATGGGGTTCGGGGTGTGGGTCAGGGTCGCCAGGCCCATGGCATGCAGGGCGGCGATGAACAGTCCGCAGGCGATGCCGACGCTTTCGTTGACGTAGTAGTTCTTGCGGAGCGTCCCGTCCGGCAGCGGAGTGTGCTTCTGGGCGAACGCGACGACGAGCCAGGGTGCGACCTCGAGATAGCTCTTGTCCTCATCGGTCTCGAGTCTGGCCAGCGCCTCGTGCCAGGCCGGCACGTTTCGTTCGTGGTAGAAGGCGCGTTCCTCGCGTTCGGCGGCCGCCCGTATCCGCTTCTTCAGCGCCGGATCGCTGGTGGCGACGAACGTCCACGGTTGCAGATGGGCTCCCGAGGGCGCCGTGTTCGCAGCCTGCACGGCGAGCTCGATCATGCGTTGAGGGACGGCAGCGTCGCTGAAGTAGCGCACGCTCCTCCTGGTGTCGAGGAACGCGTAGAACTGCTCGCCGCGCCGGATGCCCTCGTCCGTGTCGATGAGCGGCGGCCGGTAGGGGATGAACGGATACCGGTGCGGTCGGGTGGGTTCCAGCCAGTGCGACATCAGGCGGTGGCGTAGATGTCGCGGTAGCGGCGCAACGCACGCTCACGCAGCTCACCGCGTGGTTCGCCGCGGAAGCGTTGCGGGTGCAGGGCGCGCAGTTCGGTCACGCCGGGGTCTTGGCCGGTCATCATGGCGGCCAGGGCGTCGGCGGCACCGGCGGCGTGCGTCACCCAGATCGCCGCGGCCACCCACAACCCGGGCACGTCGGCGACGGGGCCGAGCAGCGGCAGGTTGTCCGGCGTCATCGCGAACACGCCGTTGAGCCGATGCTCGGGCACGAACCGGGCCGAGGCCGGCAGCAGCTCGAGTGCGCGGTCGATCACCGGATCGAACACATCGCTGCGGAACGGCCGCTGTGCGCCGGACCCGAGATCAGCCGGGTCCACCGGCAGCGGCGCGTGGTCGTAGCTGCCGACGCCGATGCGCTCGCCGTGGTGGCGGGCGTAGACGTGGCGTTCCGGCCAGCGCACGAACGGGGTACGACCGGCCCGCTCGCGCACCGGCCCGTACACGTACGGGTGCTCGACCGGAACGAGCGGTAGGTCGAGCCCGGCCGGTGCGGCGATGACCGGTCCCCAGATGCCACAGGCCAGCACGACGTCGTTCGCATCGAACTGGGCGGTCCCGGTGCGGGCGCCGTGGATCCGCCCATCCTGGATATCGAGCGCGGTGACAGCGGTCTGGTAGACGAAGTGCGCGCCGGCCCGGGCCGCTCGGTCCCGCAGTGCCGCAGTGATCACGTCGGCGCGGGCGGTGCCGTCCTCGGGATACAGCACGCCGCCGACACATCCCCGCGGCGCGATCAGTGCCGGCGCCTGGGCCACGGTCTGCGCGGCGTCGAGCGGCCGGGCCGCAAGACCGGCCGGGCCGGCCAGCGCTGCCCGTCGGTGCAGCTCATCCAACCCGGCTTCGGTGAGCGCGACCTCCAGACCGCCGACCCGCTCGAAACCGGGTACCGCTCCCCGGCTGCACTGCTCGTAGCGTCGGACGCTGGCCACTGCCAGGTCGGTCAGCACGGGTGCTTCGTTCAGCAGGCCGACGAATCCCGGCGCGTGCCCGGTCGAGCCCGGCAGCTGATCTGCCGGGCCGGCCTCGAGCACCGTCACCGAGACCTGGCCGACCTCGGCCAGGCCGGCGGCCAGCGCGGACCCGACGATGCCGGCGCCCACAATCAGAATGCGTCGCGTCATCGCCGGCTCCGATCAGAGTGGATGGCCTGTCCACGTGCACCGCGATGGCACCGTCGTGCAGTCCCGGCGCTCGAGGTCCCCGGTCGGTTCGAACATCAGCATCGCGCCCCCGGGGGGCGAGGACGGCTTGCCCTCAATGCCTCGGGAACGACGAACGTATCACCGGCGCAAAGGGTGCCGGTACTCGCGCCAACTGGCTGCCACCAGCGCGAGATCGGCGGCGGTCAACTCCTCTCCCGAGCGGTCGAGGCGCTCGGCGTAGTACAAGGCAGGCACTCCCAGCCGGCTCTGCGCCGTGACGTAGGCCCGCCAGGTTGCCAGGTCTGCGATGGGCCACTGGTCGGTGTCCACCAGGTGGCCGGGCAGCGCCTGGCTCACCACCGCATGCCGGAACTCGAGCTGATCGGTCGCCGGTACCACCGCCCCGGTGACGTCACGATCGAGCACGTCGTTGAGTCGGATCATGTCGGTCACGTCGGCGAAGCTGGGATGCGGCGTGTGGGTGACGACCAGCGCGTCGGGCTTGGCGGCCTTGGCCGAGCGGTGGATCGTGCGCAGCATGGCATGCAGCGCGGCGATGCCCCACGGCGCGCCGGCGGGTGCGCCGGGCCGCTGCAACAGCCGCCCGGTCGGGGAGCGTTGGGTGAAGTCGATCTTGAATCCGTCGGCATCGACGCCGTCCGGTCCGAGCAGCTCCGCAACGATCTGCGCCAGATGCTCGAGGTAGGCCGGGCTGCCAGGATCGGCGGCGATCGGCACGCCGCCCGGGTCCAGCACGCACTCGTCGGCGGGGAGCCCCTCGGGATCCCACGCCTTCCACCACAGCAGCACCCGCTGCCCGGCCGCGTGCCGGGCAGCGATCCAGCCGCGCAGGTCGGGCCACTTCGCGGTGTCCGGTTCACCGGTACCGTAGGCCCTCTGCCAGCGGTCGTCGATCACCACGGTGCCGGGTACCACGTCGTGGGCCGCCAGCCGGGCCAGCCACTGGTCGTAGAGCTCCTGGCGGGCCAGCCATTCGGCGGACGGGTTCTGGTTGTCGGTCCCCTCATCGCCGGAGTCCCGCCGATCGGGGTCCGGCCCGGGCCGCCTCGGTCGGCTGCGCTGCTCCGGCGGCCAGGCGGCCCGGGCGCACTGGGCGCCCCAGCCGCAGAAGATGGGTTCGCTCCACCACTGCGGTGGCCGCTCAGCCGGCCCCTGGACAGCGAAGCCGCGCTCGATCAGGTCCTGGCGGTAGCTCGCCAGTGCCCGCCACGGACTCTCGGCCGGCCGAATCACCAGCGCCGGGCTGACGAACCGGCCGTCGATCGGCGTGCGGCTGTCGTAGTCCAGCTCGACCAGGAAGCCGCCGTCGACGGGCAGGTAGCGCAGCTCGTTGAACCGCAGGTCGGACACGTGTGCCGCGACGCCGACTGCGAGCCAGCCGCCATCGGGCACGCGGGTGGCGTGCGGCGCCTGCTCGCGCCCGAACACCAGGCACAGCGGCGGCGGCGAGAAGATGCCGTGCAGCCGTCCGGGCGAGGCGTCGCCGACGATGCCGAGGGTGGCCGCGGCGAACGCCGGCCGCACCACCTGCACCGGCTCGGTGGGTGTCGGGACGAACACCGAGGCGAAGTTGATCGAGGAGCGGAACGTCCCGCAGGCCCCGCTCGGCAACACCGCCCGGCCGCCCAACATCCGCACATCGGCGAGCGTGCCGGATCCCTCGACCCGCACGCGCAACTCCAGCCGCTGCTCGAAACAGCGCAGCTGCACCGACTTCTGTCGCCATGCCGAGCTCCGTGTCGGCACGGTCACGTCCAGGACATCGGAGTCCCCGACCCGGTGCCGGTTGAGCTCCGCCGCGCCGACATCGTAGGACTCGTCGACTGTCTCTGTGCTGTCGACATCGGCGAGCAGACTCAGCTGCGACCAGACCCGACCGTCCGGGTCGCACAGCAGTACGGATCGGTCTTCGTCGCGGAACCGCAACATATATCCGGCGGTGACCAGTGTGCGCGTCCCGGCAGCGTGAGTGAGGTGCACCGAGCTCAGCCGAACCTGGTCACGACGGGCAGTGAATCGGGTAGCCGACCGGTGCGGGCGATCTCCGCGTACACCCGTCCGGAGTCCTTCACCGTCCGCCGGCCCGTCGGGTAGTCGACGTGCACCAGACCGAAGCGGGGACGGTAGCCGAGCGCCCACTCGAAGTTGTCCAGCAGTGACCAATGCAGGTAGCCGACGACGTCGGCGCCCTGCTCCATCGCCTCGTCGATCGCGCGCAGGTGGCTCAGCAGATAGCAGCTGCGGCGGCTGTCGTGGACCCGGCCGTCGTGGGTGGGCGCATCGCCGTAGGCACCGCCGTTCTCGGTGATCATCAGCGGCACCCCGGGGTAGTCGTGGTGCAGGCGCACCAGCAGCCGGCGCAGGCTGTCCGGCGCAACTTCAAAGCCCTCGTCACTGCGGGCCACGTCTCCGGACGGCCCGACCACCCGCCACGGGAAGGGCCGGTCCGGGCCGACCTCGGCGGCTGCCATCACCCGGCGTGTGTAGTAGTTGACGCCCAGGAAGTCGCTGCGCCCGCCGATACGTGCCGCGTCGCCCGGCCGGATGATGTCGTCCAGTCCGCCGCCGAGGGCGCGCTCGTAGTGCTCGCGCATGTCGGCCGGGTAGCCGGCGCCCAGCAGCGGGTCCAGGTACCACCGGTTCACGTAGCCGTCCGATCCCCAGGCGGCAGCCAGGTCATCCGGGTCGTCGGTCACGGGTTCGCACGGGAACAGGCTCAGCGCACAGCCGACCCGCGACGCTGCCAGCCGGTCATGGATGGCGTCGGCCCCCGCGCCGTGCGCGAGCAGTACGTGGTGGGCGGCGGCGATGGACGAGCGCAGGTCCCGGATGCCCGGTGCGTGCAACCCGAGCTGGTATCCGAGCAGGGCAATGATCCACGGCTCGTTCTGGGTGATCCACCACTGCACGCGATCGCCCAGCCGATCGGCCACCGCCGCCGCGAACTCGGTGAACGCGTCGACGCTGGATCGGCCGACCCAGCCGCCGTCTGCCATCAGCGCGTCCGGCATGTCCCAGTGGTTGAGCGTGAGCACCGGTGTGACGCCGCGGGCGAGCAGCGCATCGACGAACTGTTCGTAGTGGTCGAGCCCCCGGTTCTCGACCCGGCCGCGGCCGGCCGGCACGATCCGCGCCCAGGACACCGAGAACCGGAAGGCATTGAGGCCGAGCTCGCCGATCACGTCGAGGTCCTCGGGCCAGCGGCGGTAGGAGTCGCAGGCCCGGGAGCCGTCGCCGCCGCCTTCGACCGCGCCGGGCTGGGCGGCGAACGTCTCCCAGATCGAGCGTCCCCTGCCGTCGGCGTCGAGGCTGCCCTCGGTCTGGTAGGCGGACACCGCCGCTCCCCAGAGGAAATCGGACGGAAAGGTCGTGCTCATGGCAACTGCTCCCAAACGAGGTCGAGAAGGACGGGATGGGTATCGAGGAACGGCACGAAGAACGGCAGCAGGTGCACACCTGACCTCAGGTCGCGACCCGCCGAAGTTCGGCCAGCAGCGCCCGGACGCCGCCGATCGGCGAACTCAGCACCTGCACCCCGACCTCGGTCGAGCGTGCGGCACCGGCCATCGATGCCTGGGCCAGCACGATCGCGTCGGCCCGGGTGCCGGCCCGCTGGACCGCGGCAGCGACGAGCGCATCGACCCGCGCGGAGTCACCGGCGTCGGCGGCCTCGGCAGCACCGTCGACGATGTCCGCCGTCACGTCGATGTTGCGCCGCGCGGCCCGCGCGGCTCGCTCGACGAGTCGCCCGGTGGGGCCGAGGGTGGAGGTCAGGGTCGCCAGCACGGCGATCCGTCCGCCGGCGCCGGCCGCGGAGGCGAGCTGGACGGCCTGATCCGCCATCGCCGCATCGACCCGGACGACCGGGATGGTGACGGCTGATGCCGCCGCCTCGGCCGCCTCGCCGATCGACGAGCAGGTGACCAGCACGGCGTCGGCCCCGGTTGCTGCCAGCTGCCGGAGGTGGGTCTGCACCGCCTGGTGGACGGCCGGAGTGACGCCGTCGCGGCGCGCGGTCGCGAGCAACCAACCATCGACCGTGTGCACCCGGCGCAGGCCAGGCGCTGCATCGTCGACGAGCCGGTCGAAGGTCGCGGCGAGAGCCGGCACGGTGTGCAGCAACCCGACGGTCGTCATGTCCCGCTCCACGGCGCTGCCTCGCGGTCGACGACCTCGACGAGGCGCTCCAATCGAGGAACCGCGACCTGGGCCAGCGCCTGTGGCACGTCCGGCCGGCCGACCACATCGCTCCACAGTGCGCGTCCGGCCAGAAAGCCACTGGCACCGCCCCGGCAGGCCGCGAGCACGGCGCCGTGGAAATCGTCCCGATCGACGCCCTGGGAGAGCACCACCCACGGCCCGGTGATCGCCGTCCCGAGGCGTTCGCAGGCGCGTCGCAGCTCGTCCACGCTGCCGTTGCCGGCCCTGCCGCGCCGCGGCACCTGCGCCTTGTACAGGCTCGGGCGCAGCGGCGACAGCTCGCGGGCCGCCTCCAGGATGGCCGCGTCCATGTCCCATTCGCCGGTGCGCTCTTCCTCCCCGGTGGCCCGCACCACCGGTTCGAGCACCGACAGCACGTTGCGCCGGGCCGCCAGCTCGATGAAGCTGCGCGCGAGTTCGACGCGCTGTTCGCGGGCGGCGTCGCGTCGCCAGATGATCAGCAGCTTGATCGCCTCGACCCCGGTCAGGTCGAACTCCGGCGCTGCCACCACGCCGTCGATGGCTGTCTCCCGGACAAGACCACCCTGGTCCTGGACCAGGTCGTCCGCGGCGAGGATCAGCCCGCAGCTGCTGGGCAACGCGCCGCGGCGAAGCCGGTCGAATCCGAGCCGGCGGTCGATCAGGAAGCCGGATGCCAGCGGCCCGAGTGCGGCGGCGACATCGGTCTTGAAGGCCACCAGTTGCTCGTCGCCCGGGCGGCCGGCGCCGGCGGCGTCGAACATCGTGCGCAGGCTCTCGCGCTGGTCCATCGCGACCATGGCCAACCCACCGGACTGTCGCGCGATCGCGGCCAGGCTGGGTGCGGGGGAACGTCTCATCTACTCGGCTCCTGGTTTCTGGGTCGCCGTCACGATCGGCGGCCGGATGGCCGCCGATCTCCCGGTGGCGGCCGCGACGAACCGGGCGAGTGGCTCGTCATAGCGGGTGCCGGGCTGCGCCGTGCTGGGTCCGGACCGGCGCTGCAGGCACGGCGCCGGCGGCCGGATCAGCCCGGCTCGTATCGCGGCGACCAGTGCTGCCCCGGCGGCCACGGGTTCGGCGGCGGTCACCACCCGCAGCGGCGATCCCAGCACGTCCGCCTTGATCCGCAACCAGGCGGCATTGGCGGCGATCGCGCCGCCGAGCACCGTCACCGGCGCCGTCGTCGGGTCGAAGCCGGCGATCTGGGCCTCGGTCTGCAGCATCCACCTGGCCTGCAGGCACAGCCCCTCGAGCATCGCCCTGGCCAGCTGGGCGGGCGTGTGCTCGGCGCGGCGGCCGAGCACCCTGAGCTCGGCCGTCGGGTCCGGCTCCGGTGCCTGCCGCCCGGACAGGTAGGGCAGCACGATGATCTCGCTCGGGGTGTCGTCGAGTGCGTCCACCTGGGCGAACAGCTCCGCCGGGCCGAGCCCGCCGCTCTGGTGTTCCAGCCACCAGCCGATGACGGCGCCGGCGCTGGACGAGCCGGCGAGGATGGCGGCTCGATCTCCGGCGACGGTGACCACGGTGCTCATGCCGGCACGGGCCACCCGCACCGGATCGACCGGTGCCTGCGTAACGGCGATGATCGCCTCCGCGGTGCCGATCGAATCCGCCACCTCGCCAGGCTCGCGCACACCCGCGGCGAAAGCGCCGACGGCGTGGTCGTGCCCGGCGACCACTACCGGGGTGCCCACCCGTAGGCCACAGTCGGCGAACGCGGTGCCGACGTGGCCGGCCACCTCGGTCGGCGGTACCACTGCCGGCAGCTGGTCCACCCGCAGGCCGACCTCGGCGCACAGGTCGGCGTCGAACGCCGGCGGAAGTACCCCCGATGCCGCGGGCAGCCGATAGGCCATGCTCCGCCCGGCCAACGTGTGATCGGTGGCCAGTCTGCCGGTCAGCAGCAGACAGGCCAGATCCGCCGCCCCCGACCAGGACACCATCGCCGACCAGGCGTCCGGGCGGTGGGTGCGCAGCCAGGCCCAGCTCGCCAGCGGTACCTTGGCGCTCGGCCGGACCCCCGTTGCTGCCACCAACTCCGTCCAGCCCAGCCGCTGCGACAGCTGCTGAGCCTGGTCCACCGCGCGGTGCCCGTCCCAGCGCAACCAGCCGCCGAGCGGTTGGCCGGACGCATCGAGCGGTACACCGGTCTCCGCCATCGAGGCGACACCGACCGCTTCCGGGGTGGGGGAGCCGTCCAGTACCCGGCGCAACAGGGCGCGCAGGGTGTCTTCCAGCGAGCCGGGTTCGGGAGTGTGTGCAGTGGCAACGGCGCGCAGCCGCACCCGTTCCGGGCCGATGGCCACCAGCGCAACCTTGGTATTGGTGGTGCCCAGATCGATGCCGACGACGAGGCGGTCCCCCGCGTCTCCGCCGTCCGGTAGGGCGGCGAAATGGCCGATATGCACGTCCCCCATTGTGTTCACTTCTGAACGCATCTGGCAAGTGTTGTTCGAAGATTGACAAGTTCGCTCGCACCGCTTTGGATAGGTCGGTGCGCTACACGCAGGCGCCCCAGCGGCGTGCGGAGCTGCTGCGGCGGGTCGCGGACGCCGGGTATGTCTCGGCGATCGAAGCGGCTGGCGCGCTGGGTGTCTCGGCCATGACGATCCGGCGCGACCTGCACGACCTCGCCGCGCACGGTCTGATCAACCGGGTCGCCGGCGGGGCGAGCGTGGTGTCCGCCGCCGCCGGCCGGCCGTTCGAGCAACGCCGGGTGGCGGCCACCGCCGAGAAGGAAACGGTGGCCATGGCGGCGGTGCCGCTGCTGGCCGGCGCCAGAGTGGTCGCCCTGGACGCAGGCACCACGGTCGCGGCGCTGGCGGCCCGCCTTCCCGGCGACCTGACCGTTGTCACCCACTCGGTGCCGGTCATCCTGGCCTGTGCCGATCGCGAGGACATCGACCTGATCGCCATCGGCGGCTCCTACCATCCGTCGACCCGCTCGTTCACCGGACCGCTGACCAGGACCGGCCTGGCGAGCTTCGCGGTGGACATCGCCGTGCTGTCGGCCACCGCGGTGGATGCGTCTGGCGTCTATTCCGCGAACGCATCGGACGCGGACACCAAGCGGGCGATGGCCAACATCGCCCGCCGGGTCGTGCTGCTGCTCGACCACGGCAAGCTCACCGAGCGTGCGCCGATGCGGATCATGGATCTGCAGCAGGTGGACACCGTCGTCATCGATGCCGGCGCGAGCACGGCGGAGTTGTCGATGCTGCGCAGCCGGTGTGGGCACGTGGTGGTGGCCCCGGTGCTGGCCGCAGCGGACGCCGGTCGATGAGCGGCCCCTGGCTCGGCGCCGTCGCCGACGACATCACCGGTGCCTGCGACCTGGCCGACGCGATGTGCGAGCAGGGCCAGTCGGCCGTCGTCCGCTTCGGCCCCGGCGACGGCGTCGACCGGGGCGATCCGATGCCGCCGTGCGAGTGCGCGGTGGTTGCCGTGCAGTCGCGGACTGCGCCGATACTCGAGGCCGTCGCCCAGTCGGTCGACGCCGCCCGGGCGCTGCTGGCGGCCGGCTGCACCACGATCTACCAGAAGTACTGCTCGACCTTCGACTCCACGGACCGGGGGAACATCGGTCCGGTGGCCGATGCGCTGCGTCGAGTCGTCCCCGGGTCCGCCCCCGCCCTTGCCGTCGGGACTCCGGCCACCCCCCGCTCCCAACGCACCGTCTACCAGGGACACCTGTTCGTCGGGCAGCGGCTGCTCTCGGAGTCCTCGCTGCGCGACCATCCGCTCACTCCGATGCGCGACTCCGACCTGGTCGCTGTGCTGTCGCGGCAGACGCCCGATCCGGTCGGCCTGGTCCCGTACCGGACCGGCGCCGGCGGCGGCGTCGACGCGATCATCGAAGAGATCGACGCGGCCCGGGCGGCCGGTGTCGGCCACCTGCTGCTCGATGCGTTGGACGACGGCGATCTCGATGTGGCGGCCATCGCGCTGCACCGGCTGCAGGCGGGCGGGCAGTCGATCCTGGTCGGCGGCGCTGCCGGCCTGGCCGCCGCGCTGGCCCGGACGCGGGTGGCCGACCCGTCGGCCCGGCGGGCTCCGGCGCGGGCCGTGACAGGGGTGACCAGCGGTCGACGGCTGATCGTGTCGGGCAGCTGTTCGGTGCGGACCCGCGAGCAGGTCGCCGCGTTCGACGGGCCGCGGATCGAGCTCTCCGCACTCGAGCTCGATGACGACCCGACGCGCACCGTCGCCGCTGTTCTGGCTGCCGCTGCGGAGGCCTTTGACCGGTCGTCGTCGCCGGTGCTGGTCTCGTCATCGGCCGATCCCGACACGGTCAGGGAGTCCGAGGATCAGCTGGGTGCGGGACGGCCGGCCGCGTTGCTCGAGTCTGCCGCCGGCGCGATCGCGGCCCGGGCCGTCGAGACGCTCGGCGTGCGCCGCCTGCTGGTGGCGGGCGGCGAGACCTCCGGTGCCGTCGTGCAGGCGCTGGGCATCTCGACGTTGCGCGTCGGGCCGGCTGTCGAGCCGGGACTGTGCTGGATGGTCCCGATGGCCGGGCCACTCGCCCTGCTGTTGAAATCGGGCAACTTCGGCACGCCGGAACTGTTCAACACTGCCTGGAGGGTGTGCTCGTGAGTCACCGTGACCAGCTCGTCGCCGCCTGTCGTCACCTTGCCGATCGCGGGCTGTCGCCCGGCGGCTCCGGAAATCTGAGTCTGCGGCTCGAGCAGACCCTGCTGATCACCCCGACCGGGTCGAGCTGCAGCCGGGTACACCCCGACCAGCTGGCCGAGGCACCGATCACCGGCGCCCCGGATCCGGGTCCGGACCGGCCGTGGCCGTCGAAGGAGCTGGCACTGCATCAGGCGGTCTACCGGGTCCGCCCGGACGTGGCGGCCGTCGTCCACCTGCACTCGCACTTCTCGGTCGCCGCGTCGTGCCTGGAGCCGGTGTCGGCCGGGGTCGACGCTACCGGACCGCTGCCTGCGCTGACCCCTTACCAGGTGCTGCGGCTCGGCGCACTTCCGGTGGCGCCGTACGCACCGCCGGGCAGCCAGGCCCTGGCGGACCAGGTCGCCGAGCTCGTCGGCGAGCACTCGGTGCTGCTGTTGGCCAACCACGGTTCGCTCGTCGGCGCGGCAGACCTGGACCGTGCGGTCGATCTGGCCGAGGAGCTCGAGGCCGCGGCCCGACTGGCCTTCACCCTGGCGGACGTCCCGCACCGCCGGCTGACCGCGGCTCAGCTGGCTCGACTGCGCGGGCACTGAGCCGCTGGCGAGCGGATCCCTCGGGCCGCGGACCGGGAGTCGTCAGCCCTTACGGCCCTGGGTGGCCACCCCGGTCACGAAGTATCGCTGGCCGAAGGCGAACAGCACCAGCAGCGGCAGGGTCACCAGCAACGCGGCCACCATCACGTACTGGTAGTCGCCCTGGCCACCGGCCGTCGGACTGTATTTCGTCATCGCGTACGAGATCCCGAGTGGCACGGTGTAGCCCTCGGGGCCGCCGGCGTTCAGATAGATCAGTCCGCCCATCAGGTTGTTCCAGCTCGCCTGGAACTCGAACAGGAACACGATGATGAACGACGGGATCGACAGCGGCATCGCGATCTTCCAGAACAGCTGCCAATAGCTGGCGCCGTCGATCCGCGCCGCTTCGAACAGCTCTCGCGGCAGGCCGAGGTAGAACTGCCGCTGCAGGAAGATGTAGAAGGCAGAGCCGAACAGGTTGGCGCCGAACAGCGGCACCCAGCTGCCCAGCAGCCCGGTGTTCTTCCAGATCAGATACGTCGGAATCATCGTGACCGAGGCCGGCAGCATCATCGTGCCGAGCACCAGAGCGAACAGCGGGCCACGACCGGGAAACCGGAAATAGGCGAAGCCGAAGGCCACCACCGAGCTGGAGACGGCGACGAAAGCCGCGGCCAGCAGTGCGATCGCGACACTGTTGAACATCCAGTTCAGCACCGGAAGTTCGTTCCAGACGTTGGAGTAATTGCTCCACTGGATCGTCTGCGGGATCAGCGAGTTGTCGAAGACGTCGGACTTGGGCTTCAGGCTCGCCGCGAGCAGCCAGAAGAACGGGTAGAGGAACAGCAACGAGAAACCGAGCAGCAGGATCAGGATCAGGATCTTGCCGACGAACCTGCCGACACCGCCCGTCGGCTTTACGCCGGGATCCGGCCGCTGCTGCGCGTTCGTCACCCCCGGCAGAGTCGGTTCGAGGTTGGCAGCCGTCACGTCGATGTTCGCCATCAGTCGCGCCCTTCGTAGTACACGTACCGATTACCGACCCGGACCTGGACGAAGGTGAAGATCACCAGAATCAGGAACAACAGCCAGGCCATCGCAGCGGCGAACCCGAAGTTGAACTGCTGGAAGGCCTGCTGGAACAGATAGACGGCATAAAACAGTGACGACTCGGGGGAGGCATTGGTCTGATCACGCCAGAACAGCAGGTATGCCTGGTCGAACACCTGGAAGGCGGCGATGGTCAACACGATGGTGTTGAAGAACAACGCACCCGAGATCATCGGCACGGTGATGGAGAAGAACTTGCGCACCGGGCCGGCGCCGTCCAGCGATGCCACTTCGTAGAGATCCCGCGGCACGTTCTTCAGCGCCGCCAGGAAGATGACCATGGTGCCGCTGACCCCCCAGAGCGTCATGATCACGATCGATGGTTTTACCCAGTCGGGGTCGATCAGCCACTGCGGCCCCTGGATGCCGATCGCCCGCAGCGCCTGATTGATGGCTCCGGTGTTGCCGTTGAGCAGCAACAGAAATATCGATGCGGTGGCCACGGCCGGAGTCATCTTGGGCAGGTAATAGAGCGTGCGGAAGATGCCGGAGCCGCGGCCGACGTGATTGAGCAGCGAGGCCAGCAGCAGCGCGAAGCAGATCTCCAGCGGCACCGCGAGCAGTGCGTAGAACAGGGTGTTGCCCAAAGACTTGAGTACCAGCGGATCGTCGAGCAGCTGCTTGTAGTTGGCCAGACCCACCGGCGGTGCGGTGTTCGTCGCCAGGTTGTAGTTGGTGAACGAGATGACCAGGCTGTAGATCATCGTGCCGGCGGTGAACACCAGGAACCCGATCACCCAGGGCAGGATGAAGGCGTAGCCGGCGATGGCTTCCCGGCGGTCGTACTTCCGGCCCTTGGTGGGCTTGGTCGTCCCTGTCGCAGGCCTGACCGTCGATGCGGCAGCCCTTGCCCGGCTCTTCACGACGCCACCGTCAGTTGACGATGTTGTTGTACGCGCGCATCGCGTCCGCCTGCGCATCCGCCAACGCCTTCTTGGCGTCCTTCTGCCCGAGAAGGGTCGCGGTGATCGCGTTGGTCAGGGCAGTCTGGATGGTCTGGCCGGCCGGCGAGGCACCCAGGCTGACGCCGGCGCTGACGACGTCGTAGTAGGTGCTGATCGTCTGGTCGAAGTCGGCGCTGCCGCTGGGTTTGACGTACTTGTCCCGGATCGCCTTGTCGGCGGCCGGCGATCCGGTGAACAGTCCGGTGTTGACGCCGCCCTTGGTCTTCAGCGTGTCGGCGCGGGCCGCTGCGGCTGCCAGCCACGATTCCTGGGAGGTGACGCCGAGCGCCCACGAACAGGCTGCGACCGGGTTCTTCGCCTTCGCCGGGATGACGAACGCCTGGCCGCTGGCGACCGAGATCGGCTTACCCGACTTGTCCTTGAACGGGACGGTCTCGATGGAGATCTTGTCCTTGAACGGACTCAGCACGTTCGGGTAGAACTGCGCGTTGACTTCGGCGCCGACCTGGTTCTTGACGTACTGGTTGTTGTCGCCGAAGAAGTCGAACGAATCGGTGAAGCTCTTCATCTTGGCGTAACCACCCTGGGCGTCGGCGATCTTCTTCAACAGCTCGAGGGGATAGACGTTCGCCGGATCGTCGAGCGTCGGAGCGCCCTTGTCGTCGGAAAGCTTCCCGCCGAGGCCACGCACCCACAGGTTGGCCTGACCGGTCGGCTGCGCGTCGAAGCCGAGAGTGCTCGGAACGCCGCCGTTGGCCTTGTACATCTTGGCGATCGCGGCGAGCAGCACCTCGGGCTTGGAGGTGTCGATGTCCGCGTTCTTGACACCGGCGGTGTCCATCACCTTCTTGTTCAGGATGATCGCCGGCGGCTGGAAGAACTGTGGGACTGCCCAGACCTGGTTCTGGTACGTGACATCTGCGATCACCGACGAGTAATACCGCTGCTTCGGATCGACCTTGTTGTCGGAGTAGCACTTGTCCAGCGGAATGATCAGCTTCTGCGCCGCATAGCTGGCCACGAACTGGCGGTCCATCTGGACCACATCCGGCACGTTCCCACTCGCCACCCTGGTGGTGAACTTCTGTGCGTTGAACCCGGTCTGGTCGTAGGTGACCGTGACACCACCGAGCTGGCCCTTGACGTAGGCGATCCGCGCCTTGCCGACGTCGTCGGCGTTGTCGAAGGCCCAGGCCGTCAGCGCGCCGGCCGGCTTGGCGTCGTAGCTGGCGCTGGGATTCGCCGAGCTGGGAGCCGCGCCACCGCCGCCGCCGGAGCCGCATGCGCTGGACATCACCAGCGCCGGCGCGAGAGCCAGCACCGCCAGGATTGTTCGCCTTCTTGTCATGCGGCATACCCCTTCGACGGCAGAACCGGCGTCGTCGCCGGTGAGATCGAATGCCCAGGTGTTGCCAGCAACCACCTGGAATCATTACCACACGGACGGTAACCGAATGAGCAGATCGACACAAGAGCCGACCGCGGGTGCGGGGCGTAGACCCATGCCAGCAGTGGACTTCGGTCGTTGCCAACGGATCGGTCCTCCGGTTAGATGTGTGGTATCGGTACCACACTGGGAAGTCCAGACGCATGACACCCCCTGTGTCAACGTCAGGCTGCGGTCTGGTGTTGGAGAAGTGTTGCAGCGTTGCCGTGTTTGGTTGGGTCGTAGGGGGTGGTGGTGTTCCAGCAGCGGTAGATGACGCGGATCCAGG
>JAABUR0100000768.1_pt1 | contig 64812 bp, 72 predicted proteins | sample 5560091 | NCBI WGS metagenome assembly JAABUR01 (sample SAMN10711879, study PRJNA513375) | rock metagenome | isolation source: Antarctica rocks | place: Antarctica: Victoria Land, University Valley sud
TTCGGTGGCCAGCCAGCGTACAGATTTCGAACGTAGTATGGAGCGGTTAAAGCTGAAATACCTAGACAAGCTTCGAGAAGCTCGTTGCATGCCTCACTTCATGTTGGTTGAAGCAAAGGAGCTGCGTCGATGATGCGCGCCTGAACGTTAGCTTGACACTAGCAATATGTTGTCCACGTTAAATGACTAGAGTAGAATACCGTAATCGCACTAAAGGTATTCCGTACCTACACCTTCACATTGACTTGGACACAGGCGTTTGAGTCATGCTGCGTAACGCAGTTGTTGCCTCGACCATTGCTTCCTGAAGCATCGAAAACTCTTTTTGAAAAATATGTCATGGAAGTTTACTTCAGATCGAGGGTATACTGTTGATGTTGCACCATAGGAGAGGTCCTTAAGCGTTTAGAGATGGCATCGAAAATGCAATGATTATTCTGATCAAGTACACTTTGTTATGGATGGAACCACAGTCGCATCGATGTTACCAGAAGAAATTGGTGTGCCTAAGGTTAAGGGAGTAAATGACGCACACAGAGCAAACTCCATATCAAGTCAAGACGCTTCTCATGCCAGGTCAACTGATTCGGAGTCATCTTCGTTTGAACCTGACAAGAAAGGACGCTCTGAAGGATCCAAGAAGAAGCGCAAGACTGACGATGAAAGGACACCTAGATCTCGGTTAAAGCGTCTAAGAGGTTTCTACAACGACGACTATCGCTGCTTACTCAACGACACACTAGGTGAGATCGGAAAGGAGGCCGCTTCGGGCAAGCTTAAGGCTTTGAGGGGAAGCCAGATTGGTATCACAGTATGGAGTCGAAAAGAGAAAGAGATATTCTTTAGCGCCCTCGCTACAAAGAATAGAGGTGATATTTCAGGCATTGCTGCGATAGTTGGCTCTAAAAATGAGCTTGAAGTGCATGTCTACATTCAGCTGCTCCAAAAAGCTATAATGGAACATCATCTCTACGATCGTCGCCAGCAGTTGTTAGGCCAATCTGACATACCTGGGGCTTTTGAAATAAGTAAAGATTGCTGCGATGCTCTCGATCTGGCTGCAGACGCTCTCGGTGTGCTACAGGAGAAGAAAGAGCAAGAGTTGGAGATGGAAAAGTACGGCGAGCTTGGATTGCTGAATGCAGGATATGCTCAGTGGGTAGAAGACCACTTATATGACGGTGAATATGATGAAAGTGAGAAACCACAGGTTTCATTTGCCGCTGAAATTTTGAATTTAAAATCCCACCTCACGCTATCAGCACGGCTTTTCATGAATTCAACTGACCCAGAGTATAACTGGCGTTCTTATTCAGACAGAGCTGGAAGCCCGTCTATTTTGCATACAGCTTTTACGGATATCCAGAATATAGCAATCAGCGTCACAAGACGATTGATTCAGTCGTCGCTATTCTTTGCAATGTCAAGGTTGAGAGCTACCGGGTCGTCAAATTACATGCATCGGCAGCTCGTCAGACGTCGAGATGTCACCACCGCACTCAATGTTTTAGGCATGAAGCACGATGCTGGAAGTTATTGGGTTGGAGTTGCAAAAAGGTGTAAATTAGATGTCTATGAGGATCTTAAGCCCAAGACTGCTAAAGGCAAGAAACTAAGCTATGCAGAGGTTGAGAAGAGACTGGGTCAACCTTGCAAGTATAAAAATAGGAGTGATACCGCTACTCCACAAGAGAATGATCCTTCCTCTCCAGCTTCATTACATGAAAACGATCTATCAATGTCGGACTACCCGTCTGAAGGTAATACCAATATTACAGCCTCACCTTACGATTCCGACCTCTCCCTGGAGAGCCGTAAAAATCACGCTTCCACACAAAAGCGCTTAGAAAAAGCACAAGTTACGTACTCCGAAGCTCTCGATCTTCAAGCCAGTCAGTACGAAGAGAAACGCCTATGGCAATTGCTAGGACAGGAACCTCCAGAAGATCACAAGCTTGAAGAGACAAAGCTGCCAAAGAAGCCGGGAGCTGAGCGCAGGAGCAAGGAAGATCTGGATGATTGGAGGTCTTGGGTAGACTACGTTGGGCAGTGGGAAGCTCATGACAAGCCCGTGTCTGCAAGCGATTTCGCTGCAAATCGAAGGATAGCTGGGGGTATGGAGCCTTTCTCTGCATCTGTGGAGCAAGTGTGGAGACCAAGACTGGCGGGTGTGAGCGATAATGATGATGATGGCAGTTCTGACGACAAGGCGATGCTGGAGGTTGGGAATGGGAGCGACTTTTCCGACGATGCGCACGACATATTGCCGACGACCAACCTTGAGGACCATTATGGAGAACTAGCGGCTGAGCTCAAGGATCAAAATGATGGCTCTGATGAGAGCGGTGATTCTAATAGCAAGGATGAGCATGAGCATGAGGAAGCCGACGAAGACTAAGACAAATTTGACTTGGATTGGAAACTCAGAACCTGTGTCAGAGGCAGAAGACGAGGATTGCGCAACTTCCAGCACCAGAGAGCAGGAGAACCTCAATGCCAGCGATGGCGGTGTGGGTAGTTATGCTGAGAGCCATGTAGATGGCTCCACAGATGAATAGGCGTTGTCTGGTGAGGTCCGTTGAATTGAAGCCCTTCGCTCGTGAAATCTTGAGCGTACGTAGCTGAGCTTTCATTTTTGGCTTGTAGACAGCAAACGAAAAACACTGACTAAATGTAGAATACTTCTATCTAGAGAATCGATAGAACCCCTATTCTATCAAAACAAGCGATTGACTTGTTAAGTAGACAGGATGATTGATGCCCAGTATATCTTCCCAACACCTTGCGCACAGGGCACAGGCAATTACTAACGCCTCAAAGATAATACAGCCGCTCATTTAGCATTGACACCTCACATCTCATAATTCCTGTATCCAGCCACCCCAACACTCAGCGGCTGCACCCCATCCGTCCCCATCTCCTGCACCTCCTGGAATCCAAACTTCTCTCCTCTCCCACTTGCCACCTCTTGCATCATCCTTTGCCCCTCTTCTCCACCTCTCAGACTTGCATCCTTGAACGCCTCTTGCATTTCTCCCATCCTCTTCCTAAACGCCAAACGATTCAGAAACAACTGCTGTCTCCCGCGCTCAAGCTCCCGTCGCTCAGCTTGCAGCACCGCTTCCATTTCCGAAAACTGCTGGAGCTTGAGCTCCAGTTTTTGGAGAGAGGTGTTTACGGCGCTCGAGACAAGGCGGGTCATTTCACGTTCTTCGTTTGAAGCAAGGGCAGCAGCGCGGGCGGCGGAGGCGGCCATGGCGACGGCGGGAAGGGAGGTAGTGCCGTCGCGTTTGTCATCTGGGATAGCGACTTGATTGTTGTCGTGAGGTTGGGGGCTCCCAGCGGTGTCGATGTCCATGGAGTCTTCTGTCTTCATCGCATCCTTATCTTTGTTCTTACTTCCCGGGTCTCCACCGACGCCGTTCTCAAGCCGGTTGCGAAGGCTTCTGCGCATTTCGTCGACAGAGCGGCCCGCCGCTGCTGCGGCAATACCGGGCTCGCTCATGCCGGCGAGAAAACCTACAACTGACATTACTGGGTTATCGGCTTGCGTGAAAGGCACTCGCCCCTGGTCTAGAGTTCCGTAGCTGACATTACCATACGGATCACTTTCGAGGTACTTATCCTCGATTTCTAGCTGTAGAAATTTAACCACGCACTCTTCTCGCGTTCGGGTTTTGACATGATCAGCAACTTTGTTCCAGTCATCATCTTCGACTTCTAAGGCTTCGAGGAGTAGAAGAAGCTCAGCGTCTGTCCAAGGTGCATCGCGGTCTGGCACGGCTGTGTAATTAGGGTCTTCAAGCTTTACGAAATCCAAAGAGCTGAGATCGCCATATCGAGCCGATAAGTAGCATTGAGGGCAAAGATCGTAATCGACTTTTGCAGGAACAGTATTGGCTGCTGCAGCAGATGCGGACCTTGTAAAGTGGTAGCGGAGTCGGGTGCAGTCAATACCGCAAGAGGAACAATTTATAGACTTCTTTGGCTCCTTCGCGATGTCCTCAAGCGTCTTCGTGGCGGATTCTGCAGATGCAGTCCCATTCAAACCAGCGTCTTCGCCGTTGGATTGCCTCTCATTTGTTCCAGCTGTTAAATCCTTGCCCTTGGTGTCATAAAAGTTCCGCCGTATTTCCAGGTTGAGGCGGCGCTGTTCCGCCTCTGGGGCACTCTTGTAGTGCTCGAGCAAGTTGTGGGTTTGCTTATTTTCTTTGCCCGGCATTATTTCGGACTTGAGAGAGGGCGAAAATACTTGGAGGCCCCGAGGTGTATCAGCAAAGAACCGGAAATGTCCTGTAAAAGGGGGCCCGATTGCAGAGGGTCGGCTGTCTGGATCAATCTGTGGGGGTGTGTATTAGAAATCATTTTTGAAACCACCGAGGGGCAGCGTTTACCTGATAGTTGATCAAGCCCCATTGCTCGAGGAATGCGTGGACTCTCATTATAGCACATACATCTCCGGCAAGGTTTCGCCTGCAGGCGGTGACTGTGAGATATTCCTGAGGGTTGAGCCGATAGGTATTGATCATGAAGTCACGATAGTCCTTGTATACCGCCCATGTTTTACTTCGATTTCGATTATTGAAGAACTCAGGAAGAGCTCTCTTCTCTTTTTCGTCGATTTTGTGCATATCGAACCATGTGCTATAGCTTGGGAGGATGATTGCATGTGCTTGTGTCATAAGATGGGAACGCGCTGAAGATTCAAGTGCACCTTTTGTTGGAATGGGCTGTCCATCGGCGGTACTATCTGCGGCCTGTTGAGAGTTTCGCTCGCCAAGAGCATCCTTTTCAGGGCTGCCACCATCCTTCTGAATCTCTTCTCCTGTCCCCGCCATCTCCTCGTCTTCCCTATCATCATCTTCATCCACTGGTCTTGGCGCATTGGGAGCATCTAAAGGATTATCTGATATCGCTGCAGGTATGAGATCTAAAGCTTTTTCTGTTTGTTCACCCACGAGAGCGGCGTCCATGTTCTGAGGCGTTTCTGTGTTCAAAGTCAGTACACAGTAATATAATCGATTGATATTGAAGGAATTGCGTAAGCACATCATACGAAGGAGGTTTACCTGTATTATTTCCAGTTGTTTCCAAGTTGGGGTCACTGATAGCTTCAACACTTCGTGATTGTGGAGCCTGTTGCAAACGGCTGGGTTCAGTAGAACCCACTGGAGCAGGCGAGTCGCCAAAGTCGATAGAACTATCTTCCATCTTCAATAGATCGCTATACCCAATGGTAGTGTAAGAAGTCGAGAAAAGCGTTCTTCGATCTTTCGTTCCTGCCGATGAAGATGCGTATGGCGCTGCGCCTAGCAGAGGCGCATCAGTATAATCGACGCGAGGAAGCCACCCAAGACTGGCACGGCGTAACCCGAGTGTTAGCGGGAACCTCAGCTGGGAAAGTAGACTTTACCTTTTGTTAAGGTAAGGGAGTTGATGTCTTTTTGGAGACCCGCGAACTTCGAAATTGGTACATGTTTACTTAGTCATCACGCGGGCTCGTGGTTCTACGGGAGACCACATCTACGTTGGGTGTCACCTTACTTTCACGATGGCAAATTGCCCGACTAAGCTCTTTCTAACATACTTAGAGGTGGTCTGTCACGCCATCCATGGACTATAATTGAACTCAATTCGTCTTCAAATATTCTTCGCTTGAGACTCATAGTGACTGATTAATTTCGCGATTTTCAAGCATGATACTCCATGGCACGCGAGGAACTTTGTTGCGGCAAGCACAGAATTGCCTTCGATCTCCACATTCGCCCTTTCAGTCAACACTTTCCCGTTCTCTTAGCTCTCTAGCAATCCTCGAACAAAGAGATGGAAAGTTACAGAATGCCTCGCTCAGTGCTGTCACCGCCGCCCAGAAGCTTGGGGGCTCCATTACTGGTTTCATCGCGGGTAGTGGTGTGAAGTCTGTGGCGGAGGAGGCGGCAAAGGTCAACGGGTTGGATAAAATAATTATGATAGAGAATGGTGCATACGATAAAGTAGGACCATCTCCTGCTGGGCATATCAGGTTTCCTCACGATTTGACAATCAGCCATAGGGTCTTCCGGAAAATTATGCCCCTCTGCTTGTTGAGAACATTAAGAAAGGAGGATTTACACATGTCCTGGCTGGGCACTCGGCCTTTGGCAAGAACTTGATGCCACGAGTAGCAGCCGTTTTGGACGTACAGCAGGTTTCGGATATCATAGCTATTGAGAGCGAGGATAGTATGCTTCTCAATCCCTTGTTCTTGAACTGGAAGCCTGCGTTAACCTTTTCAGCGTTCGTGCGCCCTATATATGCTGGCAACGCAATTCTCACGGTACAGTCAACGGATTCTATCAAGATCGTGACTATACGTGGCACGGCTTTTGCTGCAGCAGAAGCCGGGGTTGGTTCTGCGGAGATCACCGAAGGGGTCGACCCAAAGGTCAAATCTCCTACTGAATGGGTCTCAGAGGACCTTGCGAAGTCAGATCGACCTGACCTTGCTACCGCGAGTAAAGTAGTCTCCGGCGGTCGTGGTCTTAAATCGAAAGAACAGTTCGAAGAACTCATACCGCCCCTGGCGGACGCTTTAGGGGCAGCAATCGGCGCCTCAAGAGCAGCCGTTGACAGCGGCTTTGCGGACAACAGCTTGCAAGTCGGACAGACAGGCAAGAACGTAGCCCCCCAACTTTACCTTTGCGCCGGTATCTCGGGGGCAATTCAGCATCTAGCGGGCATGAAAGACAGCAAAGTTATCGCTGCGATAAATAAAGACGCCGACGCTCCGATCTTCCAGGTCGCTGATGTTGGACTTGTGGGCGATCTATTTGAGATCGTTCCAGAGATGACAACCAAGCTTAAATTATAGTAGAGCAATTTTCGACTTTTCATGTATATACGTTAGGATGAAGATTTACATATTGGCTCGTACACGATCCTGTCCTCTCATGACCTAGGTTGGGCGCATCAGCGATCCAAGCCCGTCCTGCAACGTTTCAAAATTATTGATCGCTCTTCCACAGACCACAACCCGCCCGGGCAGTGGTGGCGGGCCCAGTGCGAGGGTGGAGCCAACAGTTTCTTGTGTTTGTAGCCCCTTCGCAGTGAGTTCTCTCCACTTTCTTCAATTATGTCTGTCTTGGCCCTGATTAACGGCGACGTACTTGAGACGAATCCTTTGGCGCTGTTACCGGATGATGCAGTCGGTGATCTGCTCATCTCAATCCTCCGTTCATGTTTCCTTTCAACCATTACCACTTGATACCTTAATCGGATATCTCACATGTTACAACACTAGCAATGACGTGTGTCTGTTTCTCTCGACACGTCACCCGACCTTATCTCCCCCGTCCATGTGTGTCCGAGGCGACGCTCGAGATAGCTTACCCCACACTCTATGCTTTAATTCTTTTTTTCCACCGTTAACGGCCAGAGGACGCAACAATGGAATTGGCAAGCCACTACTACCCTACGCGAAAATGATACAGCCGAACCAATGTCCCGAAATAAACACAAAAGCAAGAGCGTGTCAAACTCCTATTACTTGTTTGGGAGCACGCTGTACTAGTGAGCCCTTATCTGTTGAGACCGCTCCGTCTCGTGCATATAGCGCCACGTCTGAATGTTCGGCCAGACGTTCGAGACGATGCAACAAGCCCAGTTTGAGCTGCTTACTGTGTACCCAGAAGAAGACCAAAGTGAGGGCTGTTGTACAAGGCTAGACAGTTGTACTGACTCAAGAGCACAGTGTGACCGCGCAGGACCAACGTAGGTCAACTGAGCCCTACAGCCATTGTGTGGCTACCTTTTCTTATGCTTCTCTTAGCTGTCTAGCGTGTGGAAGACGAAGATCAAGATGTTGCTACTCAGATCATGCTACATGATAAAGTCAGACCTTGCATCCGTCCCGTGGATGATCGCTGACCCAAAGCAGGGAGAGGCATCGACCTCGCGGCATTGAAAGCTCCATGACGAAACCTAAACCGAGCACTGCAGTAGCTCCGGCTCATACCATGTCTTTTATAGACGTGTACTTACTCTCACTCTGAGTTACTACTGACGATGAATAGAAGCAAGATAGCAGTAGACCAATTATACGAAGTTCGTCCCTGGCATCAAATGCGTCTACCGACACACTGCTCTCCAATATCCCATTCTCTCATCCCAGCGCTTCCAACGTATTCAAAGCGGAATACCCTTTCGGGAATCTCCCCTTTAGTTTACTTGGTCGTTTTCTCTACTAAGAATGTGTCAGGAATTGGTGGACTCAAAAAGGCGGAATTGCCGGAGTTATTGTAGTTCTCCCGAACAAGGAGCAGGCTGACATTTAAGACTCTCTTAATCTCAGCCGCTATTCGTTACGGCATTCTGGGATTTCGGATAGTGCCACAACAATCATACCTTCCATGCTATCCCCAAGCATTCCCGCAATCACCAATGATGGAAGACTATTGGACCGTATCGTCACATTGAAGACGTACTAAAGCCTTCTCAGTCTCATTGACAAGAATTTCGACGCTATCGACCCTGTCTATCCCATGATTCACCACGAAATGGTTCATCGTTAGTACGATGAGTTTTGGTCTTTGAGCCTTGAAGGAAGGAATAACGTAGATAGATCACTCATCGCTCTAATGTTCGTGATCCTCGCTATGGGTACGCAACTTCTGCGGTAATACCGTCGTTGACGAGAAGGAGCAACAGGCCGAATTTTGGGGTAAGCCTTTTCAATTTCGGTACATATTGTACTGGCTTATTGAAATTACTTGGTGTCAGCATCCCGTCAAGCTCTCCAAATAACCTGCTATGTCAGCGCCCCTTCACTACGAGCCATTCAAACCATGCTCCTCATAAATTACTTCCTCATGAATGACGACCACCCTTCCGACGCCTGGGCATTCTCAGGTATTATCGTCCGCCAAACCTACGCTTTAGGCCTCAACCGCGACCCATCGAAAGTTGTCCCAGACGCTGGTGCCTTTGAGATGCAGCAGCGGAGAAAATCCTGGCAGGCAGTCTTCATGCAAGACACGTTCTTCACAGTCATTCTTGAGCTTCCTCCCACCGCCTATCAGTACGGTGTGAGAATCGAAGACTTGGCTGAGGAGGGTGACACCATAGCCTTTTCGGGCGGTACGGACATTTCTTACATTTGTAGCATGTAGATCGTTGCCAGCACCGTACAAAGCAATATATCCAGGCCGCGCTCCCTTAGCGCCCTATTTAAATGCGCCTCGTTGTTCGAACGCAGCGAACTCGTCTCGTCGTTTAATCGTCTTTACACTTCTCTTCCCCTCCCATTCCAAAGCTTTCAGAAGCCTCGGTCTGTGACCTCGTGCGCCGTAGCCGGAGACTGACAAGGCAAACGTTGTCCTGAATAGCAACTACTTTCTTTGCTTGATGCTTATCTATGCGGACCAAAACGAGGAGGTATCTGTGGATGTGAAGGGCATGTTGGAAGCGGCGCATACGGCCGTTAATGCCTATTTCTTGCTGCGTAAGCTGCTTGAGGAGGAGGCGAGGATATGGTATCACGCTCAGCATAGGGCTTTCATTGAAACGGTAAGGCTCCCCGCTCCCCCACTCGCCTAGTCATTTCTCTGGTCCGGCAAAGGAGCGGCCATACTTGGAACCAGGCGTCAAATCGTCGGAGAAAGGCAAACATCACACCTTCGGACCTCCAAAGCTAATGCTCTTCTACAATAAAGCGTATCGTAGCCAAAGTTATAAAAGCCAGACCCAAAACTTCATCAATGGATCCGATGTACGTGCTAGCAAAGACGGATGTCCTTCCGATGATTGGGATTCTGCAGTTGAGCACCGATTTGGATGGCGTTGCTGTAACGAGGGTGGCAGAATTGAGCAAATATATCTAAGTTATGGGGTGGGGATCATTGACTCTGTATCGATTTGCTCTTGCTTTAATGTTTGGATAGATGATGATAGGTTTACGGCCTAAATGACATGCTCGATGTTGATGAATAATACGCAGTAGACCCATCCAACAAAACAACTGCTGCGTTGAGTAGAGCTACTTTAGAAAATTACTTGTCGCATATTTCAAACGAGGGAGTCTCATTCAGTTATCATTCCTACAATCCTCTAGCTTAGTATCTCACTAGTCCTCGTGTGACCGGTACACAATATAATGCATTGGCAAAGGAGGCACTTCTGCTAAATCCAAGCAATGACCACAGTTATCTGGATGAGAGGGATTTGTATCGCGCTGATAGAAGGATCGTACACAATGGCAAGGTTGAAGAAACAGAGCGAGGTTCAAGAAGACGCGAAAGTGCTAATACCTGCGCTGGTAGATAAAGACAAAGGGTATGATGCTTGCTGTAGAACGTACCACCGACTGCAGAAGAAGGGAGCTATCCGACGACTGTGGAGATGTGGTCTCTGAAGCTTGAAGCCCTCAGATCAATGTTTGAGGGAGTAAGACTGGTCAAGAGAACGGCAGGGACGCCCCATCAGCCAAGTCCTGAAGTAGTCAACTCGACACATCACCGCAGTGTCATGACGTCCAGCCTGCCAGGACTTGGTTGTCTTAAAACCACATATTCAAGACCCGAGAGGTATATCTACTACTATATGCCTTGTGAATATATTTCAGCCAAATGTTGGAAGATTCAACACTGATAAGTACAATGAATAAACTCAACTTTGAGAACCCAATGGCATCCAATGAGACGCTCATACTCATACTCTTGCAGCAGGAACACCGCTCCTTATGTTTAATTCGATTTCGGTTTCGCCTCCGACATACTCGAATGCTTTCTCCTCTTCTTCATATGCTGTGGAATCTGCTTCTTCATATATCGATCTAGACTCTCGCAAAGACGATCAAGCACCCATTCGCTCTCGCTCCCGTGCGCCAACATCGGACTATCCTCCCCGATCCAATCCCACTCTATCAGCCCCAGCTCCTCCTCCTCCTCTTCCAGCTCACTCTTTTGCATGCGGCTAAATCGTATCAGATGTGTGAACTCCGCCCATTCCTCGTAGGTATACTTGCGGGGTGGAGAGGCGCGGAGATCATTGGCAACTTCACGAATAGCGAGAGCAAGTTTGCGGGCGATGGCGTGCTCGTCGAGCTTGTTAAGTCCGGCGACATCTTCCAGGGTTGGGGGAGTGTAATTGGCTACGCCTTCGTCCACGGGACCGGTGGGAAAGCCTTCGGCCACTCGTCTTGTAGCGGCAGCTTTGGTGGCTCTGTTTTGGAGCCACTCCAAAAGCCATGGGTGTTTTTCAAGGAAGGCGCGCCGGAGGCCCGCTTTAGGCAGGACGGTCCAATCGGCTATAGTGAAGGTGCCGCGCTTGAAGCTGGCGATGACGGTGTCGCCCATGTCTGAGATCAAGATCGTCATTGTTGGTACGGCTAGGAGGGACCAAACGATGAAGAAGGGTTTGCCGGCATTGCTGGTTGGACTCAGGTCTCCATAGCCGATGGTAAGTAGGGAGACGTAGCAGAAATAAAGGGCCTCGAAGTAGGTCAGCCCTTGAGATTTCTGTTCAGCTTGCCAAAAGCCGACCGCTCCTGCACACCAGAGCAGGCCGAAAGCAATGACAGACATAGCCAGCGCATAGTATCGCTTAAAACTGATGGTGCTTCGTTGAATACCTCTCATGGCGTCGAAGCGATCCTTTTCCTCTCTCATCAGAACTAATTTTGGGTTCGAGGACCCAACACGCCGGAGCCTCGACGAGAAGGTGTTGCTTCTGGATTCCGAAGTAAGCCGACGTTGGGATCCAGAGCGTTCCACTTCCTTAGGCTCGAAGGTAATGGAGCGAGCTTTTGGACCAAAAGGTTCTGATATAATCGGTCGGCTCCCGCGTATGATAGCCTTGTTCAAGGATTTCTGGCGTTCCGCAAGTTCAAATGAACTGGTGACGGACCTTTCCATTGTCCGGACCCTTCGCCGTTCAACATGCGACCTTACGACATTATCCCTACTCAACTCCTTCGCGAATTGGCGGATGCTGCTGACCATCAAACCAAGAATTACAATTCCACCCACCGAATATGGGAACACCAGTCCTCTTCCAAGATCATTGACGGGATGAAGATCACCGAAACCAACAGTGAGTATTGTAACATCGCAGAAGTATAACGCATCAACGAATGTCCAACCCGATACCCTTGCAAAGACCCCCCCTCCGCCTGCAAGCCAGATGAAGAACATCATCGTTTGCAGAATCAAGTTTCTTTGCTCTTCTGAGAGCTCAAAATGTTGAGGATAATGACCAAGAAAGTATCCGAGCATGTTGACCATAAGCAGCGTAGAGGACACGAGGTAGAGCGATGCAGCTATGATCGCATGCCAAAAGCCCTGTGAGTACGTCTGCTGGGGCCGGACAGGAGGGACGAATTCATTGACCGATATTATGATAGCAATAAGCTGACAGGGAGTTTCTGTCAGTTGAATGTTCTTGTAAAGGTATGTGAAGGAAGATTGTTAGCAATGCTCGCAAGGTTATCTATATTGCTATTGAGAGATAGGTTGACTGGATGTAGGCGGAGAGACTCCGTATTCACACTGTGACCTGCGACCTGGCTGATAACACAGGTTTCCTTCGAAGTAGGGCGAAGTTGAATGATATTCCATAGGGAAGGAAAGAGTGTTTTAACTTATTCGACAACTTGAAGAAATAGGAGCCGTTTCTGATCGACCAAAGAACAATAGGAAAATGTGCAATACTACTAACGGACTAGCAAGAGATATCGAATAAAGATAATGATGGCTAGTTTGACACGGAAAGCCACTTACTATGCCCGTAGCAAGATACCAGAGTACAATTGTCATAGGCAGAGCAACGATATAGCGTATTCGTCTGGTGAAATTGAAGAGTAGAAATATATTGCCAACAAAGCCGCACACCAGAGAAGCTGCGTTGAGAGCGATGCACCAATGAGGATCAGGAAAGCCAACAGAACGTGAATCTTGCCCAGGATAGGCCGGATCGTAGTTATTTCTCCACGAAGTAATAAGGGCAGCAATGGACATAACATTGGCAAGAGGACCCGACGTCGCAGCCAAGAGTGGTATTGCGGTAGAGGCAAACCACCAATCCTTTCCAAGATCATCGAGCTCAGGCCTCATACGGAATTTCCATAACTGTTTGACCTGTATAGATGCCAGTTCGGCCGGACTGTCGACCTTATCGAGCGTGGAATGCGGCGTTGCTAATGTTGCGCCGTTTGCAGTGCCGGCACTGCTGGGTGGTGATTCAAAGCCATCCATCGCTAATGCTCATGAACTTCGTATAGTACAGTTCTATGTCATTCCTTCCCTTACCCCAGGATGCTGGAGCAAGACGAAACGTATGAAGAGTGTCTCGCCGGACGGTGGGCCTCTGGTGGATTCGATTGGTTTCGGAAGGCTCATGCTGAGATCTCGGGAGTTGGTAAGTTGTCCGAATATCTGCTTGACTCTGGGGATCCTGTCCGCTTTGGACCTTTGATCTATAGGCGCGTGTACGGCCTGTCGGAGTGGGACGTTATCGATCATTGCTTTTGGTGGCTAACCTAGCAGCGGAGATTTTAGCGGGACGGGAGTTTCGAGTGGCGACCCAATAGGGAGTGCTCTGCGCAAAGACACAGATGAAATGTTTGTTCTATCTTATCAATGCAATCACAGAGATCGAGGTCTGCAAGATCCAAGCTCTGAAGCAACCTGAGGTCTGTAGTACAAAGTTGGTGTCTTAAAAGGCTAAATTTCTATGTCAAAGACCCAACCATTCCCTTCGTTTGCTTGGCATACCAATCAGATTGTTTCCACCATATAACCACACCCCTAAAGTCGCAGACCAGGGCTTCACCATCTCTAGACCCACAACAAACGTCTCTCCGAGGTAAGCGACAACTTGTCGATCTTAAAGTAGTCGTGAGAAAATATCATCACTGGGGTTGTCTCAAGCTTTTGTTCCTGCTTCACTGTTTTCCCAAAACATTCCAGACCTTCCATATCCAAGAGAGCTGCGGCCAAAGAAACCAAGCTTGCTGTAACAGATAAGATCATGGCGCACCATAATTACACGTCGGTTCCTATCTGGATTCAAAGCTCTCTGACGGGGTTCCTCTTCACTCATATCCAGCTTTTCAATTCATGCCTCGAAAACTTTGGAGACCCTCGGAAGGCACAGCACTTGAACGAGATAGCCCATTGTGATTTTGTACAGGTGATATGAAAAACCGTCCGTCCAACCCGACTGGCACCTATGTACGAATTCTCCTGCGGTATCTGTGCTTACGCTGCATAGTGCTTCAATCTACCCCGCGAACATTGGCTGATTTCCTTGATCCAATGTGTCTGGGGTCACTAGTGCCCCTCCCAACTCAAAAGCCTTATGTGGCTGGCCTGTCCTTGAAGCGAAATTTGATGAGGTACGGTCTTCGGAGGTTGAATCCTTTGGGTGTGACTTCCCATATAATTGGTTGTCTTAATAGCCATTAGAGAGTATTCCAGCCAAAGATGCCATACCAGCGGGGATCACCGAGCATCGCACAGCTGGCCATTTTCATGATCGTGATAAGCACATCCGCCTTCCTCGGTAGGATCTTGGAAAAGCTTTGTTCCTGCACCTTCCCTGATGGCATTTACGACATCAACAGCAAAATCTGAATTTGCTTCGAAGCATGATCTGTACATTTCTGCATCACTCTCGCTCTCGGGGTCCATGATCTGTCGCGCCGCAATTTTACTTACAAGTCTCCGAAACGGCGAAGAAGGTGGCGTATTAGCGTAGACTGGCTGGATCTCCTCTGGGCCAGGAACTAATCCAGCTTCGAAGCAGCCTTTCCTGAATTGATCGATCGCGGAATTCTTGAGCTGAGGCAGCTTGATCTTATCACACAAGATGTACAACTTCTGGCAAGCATCCGCATAATCCCACTTCTTCTCCATCGGCATGTCACTAACATCATCTATCTTACCCTGGTACAGCCATTTCACGAGTAACTCGAACGCTTTTGGATCGTCGTCTAGAAGCTCGAGCTTGCCAGCTCCTTCCTTCTTGTTCTCTTCCGCGAGGTGGTCTTCGAAGTAGCTCGAATGATGGCACAAAAGATTGGAATGCAGAGACCAGTGACGCTTGGACTTGCCGACATAGATGTCCATGAGCGATCCAGACAGGAGCCTGGGGCGCATACGCTTTAGCGGGTGAACAAGCAGATGGCATGGCCGGAAGGTATGGAGGTTTTCTTACTCTGCGAACGTCTTAGCTATAGCGTCACCAATGTTCGCAGTAGCCATGCGAAACGGGCCCTTGTTCTCGTAGGCAAAGTCGCAATAGTGGATGCGCAAAGATTCAGACGAATAATGACCCATCAAAGGACGTGTGATCAGAGATTGACTTCAAGTGGCTAGGTCGCATGCCTTTACGCATTTCACAGTGGGGAGTGCGCAAGCAAGTAAGGGGTTGGCGTTGTGGCATCTAGCAAAAGATATCCGGCTTTCCAAGTGAGCCGTCTAAGCCAAGCGTCCCCACGGTACTGTATGACATGAATGCAGGGGTACCGAGTAGTTTAAATCCGCGGATAGTTCGCTTGGTCGCGTCCCTCCAAAACGCGTCTTGACATGTTGCACTTGACGAGAGCCATCTCCAATGTCAATCTCATCACCATTGTTGTCCTCGCCCTTTGATCCAGCATTACACTTGCATTCAGAAGGAGGAGTGGAATGCGAGAACCAAATTTCGGCTTGCGATTATTCTGACGACTTAGAAGCTCTAAATATTCAAGCTGCAGAGGCCATCGTACAGAAGACCAAGAACCGGATTGTGATACAACACCGAGCTTGGAGGCTGCCGGATGTCTTTCGAAGTGATGATGATTATTATTTAGGTCAGTGCTCATATTGAAGCCCAGGATCGCCGAATTCTTCCTGCTTCGTCATATGTCCAAGCTGATTGTGCTAAGAGAGCCCGTGTCTAAAGCAATGCAGGGCCTCACGCTTCGGTGCTCCAACCCAAGATTCCACAACTAAAAGGTCTTGCCTATCGTCTCCACCCACTGGCCCCGAAATGCCCTTCATTTCCTCACCTATGTCGTATCCGCCAAGTTCTTCCCCGCCGGCCATACCTGAAAATCGGAAGAGGAATAGGCTCGATGACCAAGCTCAGCCATCTAAGAAGAGGTTACTAGGCTCCGCAAATGTTCAGTCTATATGTGCAAAGGAGGCTCAGCGAAACGTTGATGCTCCACCCAATGATAAACAGTTTCCGGCGAAATTCCAGCCTAGGCTAGCTTATATCCAAACAGGGCCTTTTTTCGATGACGATGAAGACAGCAATACTGTCAGGGACAGTAGCATGCTTGCGGTCTTTCAGAGCGTTGTTGGAAAGACTCCGAGACTGCCAAGCCCTGATTTACCCGCTCTCCAAGTGGAGTGTGACCCACGGAAGACCCATAGCACCGGATTGTTGCAGGCTCGGACATCTTCAGGAAGAGCCTTTAGTGTTGGACAAAAGATGTCCCAGCCTTCAATTTCGTACGAGCAACTGATTGCTGATCGGTCCAGTACCGCACCAGGCAGAGCGACTAAGAGTTTTTATGGTGTTGACATCCATGATCTGCTTCACCAGACTACCGAGGGGACCAAGCTAATATTGAGTACTCATAAACGTGATACTAGGGCTCTCCAACCTTCGATCGAAGAACCGACTGTTGGCAAGACCAATCGGAAGGGTAGAACAATGATGTGGACAGAGAAATACAGGGCCAGAAAATTCACGGACCTCGTGGGTGACGAACGTACACATCGCGATGTACTTCGATGGATCAAAGGTTGGGATCCCATTGTGTTCCCAGGCACAAGTAGGCCGAAGCCGAAGAGCAAGTACCAGGACGGAGCCGTGGAAGATCGTCCACATCGGAAAATCCTCCTTCTCACGGGACCACCGGGTCTAGGTAAGACGACTCTAGCGCATGTCTGTGCGAAACAAGCAGGCTACGAAGTAGTCGAGATCAATGCCAGTGATGAAAGGAGCAAGGACGTTGTCAAGGGAAGAATAAGAGACATAGTCGGCACAGAGAATGTAAAGGGTGTCAATACAAAGGATGCAAGCGGTACCGTGCGGAAAGCTGGGAGGCCAGTATGTGTAGTCGTGGACGAGGTTGATGGGGTTGTGAGTGGCAGTGGTGGTAGTGGTGAGGGGGGGTTTATTAAGGCTCTCATCGACTTAGCGATGCTTGATCAGAGGAACTCGACTGCTCTTAAATCCACTTCTAGCAACGTTGCTCGTATAAAGAGTTCCAAGAAAGGGGATCGATTTCGACTGCTACGGCCAATAATACTCATCTGTAACGATGTTTATCACCCATCGTTGAGGCCATTGCGCTCGTCAGTCATGGCAGAAATAATCCAGATCCGTAGACCACCCTTGGACAAGGTCGCAACTCGATTGAAGACAGTCTTTGAAAAGGAGGGTGTGGCATGCGATAGCGATGGGGTGCGACGGCTTTGCGAAGCCGCCTGGGGCATTAGCAACAAAAGAGAAAGTCGACCCAACTCCAGCAACACTGGGGAAGGCGACATTCGAGGGGTCTTGGTAATTGGCGAATGGGTGGCGGCAAAACTACGCGCAAATGCAATTTCTTCCTCTTCGAAGCAAGCTCGACTGACCAAACATTGGGTAGAGCAGAACATGCTGGATAATTTGTCGCATGGCGGCGGTGCTGCGCGTGGTTTGGGACGCGGAGGTGCCAAAGAGGTAGTTGAGAGGGTTTTTGTGGATGGTGCCGGCTTCCCAAAACCCATCAGTCCAGCAACTGAAAATCTCTTCCAGATGGCAAGTGGGAAGTCTTTGGGTGTAGCCGAGTTAGGCAAAAGACATGCCATGGATCGACTGCGGGACATTATCGATACGAGCGGCGATACCGATCGTATCATGACTGATTGCTTTGCTGCTTATTCCTCTCAGCCATTTCAGGACGATTCATTTTTGTCGAAGCCCAACGCCGCCTACGATTGGCTGCATTTCTATGATTGCTTATCATCAAAGGTGTACTCTGAGCAAGAATGGGAGCTAAGTTCATACCTACCTCAGCCCATCCTAAGCTTCCATCACTTGTTTGCTTCTCCCAACAAGCACTCGTGGGGGAATGATCAGAAAGGTTGGGGTGATGATAATGAAGAAGACCTCGTTCCTTTCTCCGGTCGACGAGCAGACTATATGGCTTTTGAGGCTCAGAAGCAGAATAAAGCAATTCTGCTGGGCTTGCATTCATCACTTAGTATCCCCTTGCTGCGCTCTTTCAGGTCCCCCGAGGACATTGCCTCCGGACTCGTGCCCTATCTCAACACAATACTAACACCCAACGTAAAGCCGGTTATTGTTGGTGGCAGTGGCGAGCAGAGTGGTATAGTCAGTGTACGAAAGGAAGGAGAGCGAGAAATGATAGAGAGAGCTGTTGGCGTCATGTGCGGCGTCGGCGTGACCTTTGAGCGTGGAAGGGTCGAGACTGGTCTCAATGGCGTCAGCACGTTCATATACCGCATGGAGCCGTGAGTTTGCCATTGACAGCGAATAAAGGAAGAGTCACTGACAAATACTGACAGAGCAATGGATGGATTGGCAACTTTTGAGACTGCATCCCGCGGCGGAAAGGCCACAACTCCAGCAGGATACGCTATTCGTCAAGCGCTTAACCAAGAGTATCAGAAATATCTCATCCGCCAAAGTGTAGATGCAGCCCAATCAAGATCTAGAGCTGGCAGTAACCCTGGTCAGAGCGATAAATCTAGCAGCGCTATCAACAAGAGCGCAGTTGCGGCAGTTGAAGGCAAGAAGGTGAAGATCATAGCAACGCGCCGTGACTTTTTCGGTAGGGTCGTCAATGATGTTCAACCTGAGTCGCTAGATCCGAGCAACAGTGAGAAACACAAGTCTGTTGATGGTGAGCATAAGGTGTGGATGAGCTTTCACGAGGGATTCTCAAATGCAGTGAGGAAACCTATCACCCTTGAAGACTTGATGAGGGGGTTTTGATCACTTGCAGTGGTCTAGGATGAATGGGATTCATGGTACCTGTCTGCAAATGCCGAAACAACCTCGAATGCTGACCTGCTACTCAAGGGAATTTGATCAAAGGACTCTAGACGGTCCATCAATAAGTCGAATAGTCATTGTAGAGCTTATGACAAATGAGACTAAATTGAACCATTGCTGCCTTGCTAGTGCCATTATTATGTGTGCTCCGTGAGACTCACCACAGTACGACGAGGAATGACCTACATCAATGAAAAGCTGCCCCGTCTTACGAATGCGGAGTCGCGGCATCTAATGGTTCCTCCCCAATAGTAGTTGGAAAGAGTATGAAAACAGTCACATTTACAGTATCTCTGCAATCAACGGTCCTTCCCACAAGCGTCCTCTCTGAAAGCTCTCATAGCAATCCCAGCTCCGCTAGGCCCTGTTGTACCAATCTAAACGGAATTGCGTAGCCGGAACCCACAAGACGAACGACTTCCAGATTAAAGTGCAAGATAGCGACGAGCACACATCTCCGGCCCATGGACCTTTCCTCCCTTACGAGCAATGCGCTGACTAACAAGCGCCCAAATTTCCCGCTTGATCTCGTCATACGTCTCTGCGAGCAAGATATCTTCGGTTGGATCGAAGCCAGTAACTGTTACTGGTGCCATGGCGTTGCTTGGCTCATCATTAGTTGCCTTAGCCTTGAGCTTTTTCTTCGGACGCTGTTCGTTTTTATAATCGGACTCCCAAACCTCGCCATTTACTGCAGCGATGCGTCTGGCATTACGATTGAAGCGGCCATAAACAGCGTTGCCAGTTAAGTTCGGGAGTTTGCCTTCGGCGATACGCTGCTTGTTAAGGCACTCGGCGATTTCGGCCCAGTCCATTTTCTCCTCGAGGTGGAGACGCTTGATTTCGATATTTCCGGGTCATTTTCAGCTAGCTGAATTGCTGCGAGGAACTGCACTAAGAGTGGCGGATCGCGTGCATTTCATCTTAGAGGCTTGACCAGAAAAATCCACAATGTTCTGGGACTTTTGCGATGAGCCGGGTGGAGCGGAAATGTGCTGACGGTTTCCTGCAGGCAGGATGAGAAGGGGTAAGCCAGATCCTTGAATGTATATATCAGAAGCACCATCAGATAGATACATCACTATGCAAATTGCATATTGGATCATGCAAGATGCGCGTACCGTCTAGACGCATGTTCCTAAAGCTTGGATCGACCACAAAGGTGTCGAAAGGGGTGTTGTCGTTGCTGGAAAAATAGCACCGGTAGAGATTAAATAAGCTGAATGTCATACAAGTGGACTTTAACAGACTTACATTGCTATAGAGAGGGGCTGATGACGTACGTAAATCAGTGTTAGGCTGGACAACGAGTTGAAGCTTTGTAGACAGCCTAGCAATCTCCGCAGCAATCCAGCTTGCTTCATGTTGAGGCGACATCGATCCTTGCGGGGGCGCCATCGTTGCTTCCGAAGCCATCATTGATGCTTCCGGAGGTCTAGCCTATAGCACGGACATCAGATTACGCTTCAAAGCGAGCAAGCACCAGCTCGACCCACAGGAATGGTATAAGTACAGATATCTCTATTTTATTTTCGATTGGATTTGAACAACAACGAGCAATACCGAGGGCAGCGGAGGACAGAAGAGGATAAGGAGACTTATGATTACTATTCTCTATTACGATAAGCCCTAAGGAAGCAATAAACGAAGGAAGGTGGTTCAGCAGCGAGCAACCATGGTTGTGGTATCCGTGAATCTTGGTGGTGTTGACAGTGGAAAAGGCCACAAACCGTATTCAGCCTCTAATATAGCCTTAACATAATCTTGATGACCGTCTCTCGGATGAATCAACAAGCTAAATATGTACTACTTTTTTTAGGCATTCCCTTTCATAGAAATCGTTCGTCATCCAAGGCAAAAACCTTCATCTTATCCTACGAGGAAACTATTCATCCTATTCTGGGAAGTTTCCCAACCACTAAGCCATCTATAAATGTATGTGTTAGACAACTCGAAATGAAGTGTCTCTAGGTCGTACGAGTCATATTACCTTAGCAAACATGAGGATGACAAGTCTAATCCATGAAGTAATTGTTCTTAAAAGGCTAAAAGAGACAACAAGAAGAACCCATGAGATACGAGGGCCAGTGCAGCAATAATATTGCGGTTCATGGAAGGGTAGATGTAGAGCAAATTTGGTTTCAACGTTACGCCGCTGGGGGGAGGCGGCTTGAAAGACAAAGTGACGGACGAGATTCATCAGCAACAGATGTCGTATCCTACAGCAACTTTTACATGATTAATCAGTAGGATTGCCGAAATCGTCCATTAAGATGTTGCAGAAGACATTGCTGAATCGTGGGTAGTTGGGGAAAAAGGGACCGTAAAGTAAGGTAGTTAACTTAGAGTTAGAAATATTACAGGGTTCATCGGCGCTATTCGTAAGATTCACAAACATGATGAACGGCCGCTTCTGGTTGAGATAGCTTTTACCATTGCTTCATGCTAGTGGGTCATCTACTGATCGAGATCAATGCCACATGCGACCGATTGGGTATGGTCATGGTGTAGATATATGTCAAGTGCAAAGCCGTTGATTCAGATCACACCTATCCTGTCGAGCCCCCTCGGCTTCTACCCCAGCATCCCCGTCGTCATACATACCCTTGACGTACCTGAAATACCACTGACCATTTCTTCCCTTGAGTCTCTGGTGTCCTCTCGCCTCTGCCTCTTTCTGCTCTTTTATCAAATCCTCCCGGTGATTCGTCTGCTCCATAAGAAATTTGCTGCTGGCTTCGGAGGTAGGATAAATAGGCAAGGGTTGTTGGCCGCAGACAAAGGATGACGAAAGTGTTCCTTGGCCATCCGTAACCACATTTCTATTCTCATCTATTTGTCGATTCCGATCTAACTTTGAAGTTTCCCTCCTTTCCTTTTTCTTCATCACGATCTCCCCACGGTATTTCACTTTGGCTGCTCGAATCCTCTTGACAAGCGTGTTTGCTTTGATTCCGCTCAACTTGCTAATCTCTTTCGGCTGCCAGAACGTCGATATGTTCAGTAATAGTTCTCCGTGTAGGTGGTTCGGATAGTGTTTGATTATATCATATTGTTGGAGACCCTTCGGTATTGTCTCTGGAGCAGAAGGCACGCCTCTCGTGATTTTGGGCGCGTATAAACGCTTATCATAATCCACAGATGATGAAGTCGCACTTGCGTCGGCTGTTACGGTTTTTCGTCCGATTGGTTTTGCCTCTGAACGTTGAACAGGACGCGCAACAGAGATTCCAGTTAGGGAGCCTTGCAGACGGTCCTCAGATGGTGAAACATGAGATCGCATAGACCATGTCACGCTTGTGTTCGGCATAGCTCTATGATCTTGTTCGTAGGAACCAGATGCTCGCGGGGGAAGCTCCTTTCAATCACCACGTGTACATCAAGTACAGCTTCCACTATTGAGGAGATTTTTGGCTATAAATAACGGTTGTTAGATATATCTGGAAATGAGAGCTCCTTTGGTAGCCTACAATTTTGTCGAAAGATATACAAAAATCGTAATACTATCTTACGAACTTGTATCGCCACAAGATTGATTTAGCACTTGAAGTCATCCGAAGGAAAGCAATCAGCCGTTGACCTCTGCAATATAACAGTTGCAACCATATAAAATTGGAGTCGAAGGTAGGGTACAGGAGGACAACTTGAGTCAAATTCTGATTGTTATATCAAGACGACTGTCAGTGTCAAGGCTTTAAAGCTTGCGGTGAATTATCAGTCACAAAACTTCGTGCCATAACACTCTCATCAGGTTTTATTCACTTTGTGTGTGCAATGCGACACCCAGAGCTGGTTTCGGGAAAATATAGAACACTCCCCGGCAGTCTAATCGACCTCACTATTGCTAGTAGCTTACACAGCAGTAGTCGTAATACTACCTCTCCTCTCCGAAGATGAAATAAAGCCAGTTCGAGGCAAGGAGTTTGACACCCTCTTCCAACGACCACCCCTTGATTTGGCATACCGATCGTGCAATCTCTTCCAGCAGATCATCCATGTGTGCTCCGGCGCAGTGAAGGTCGCTCTCAATCAGCAATCTGTCACTTGGCACCGCTTTGATGACATCAACGGCCTTCGTTGATGAAGTCGAGAAATTTATAACTTTGGAAAAGGAGAAGAAGATTGTAGCAGGTACGGATGGATGGAGGTACTGTTTCAGAGTGTCCGGAGGTCCAGAGTATGAATGCAAACAGACTCGAGGCGGAAACGGCTTGAGCGTACGGCCACATGGTTGCTCATTCTGTATCTCAGCATCATCTTTGTCCTCGTCCTTGTAGGCGGCGACAGCGCTAGCCCTTCTTTTCCGAGCTCGTTTACTCAATATTTTCTTCTCATAGCCTTGCCATGTTGAGCGCAGTGTTTCATATAATACACCATGTGCTGAAACACCATGAACCGATACGGGCCTTTGCATCTCTCCTGCAAGGTTAAGTTGCGCTGTCAGGATCACTTGTTGGTGTTCAATGCTGACTCGATAAGGCGATAACTTTCTACCCTCGCGCCCTCCCAATGTCAAACCTGGTATGATAGCACTCGGATCACCTGGCAGCCAATTCTCAGGGATGCGAAAGGCCCGATCCAGTCCTATCTCGCCCACAGCGCCATAAGGATATCGGGTAAGGTATTCCCGAGTTTGGGAGAGATAGTCGGACAAAGGACGAGGATCAGGGAGAGACAGAATGAAATCGTGATCTTTTGGCGCAGGGGTAATGACACTTTTATAATGGTTTACCTTCTCTGCCCCCTCAAGGCTGTGTCCTCTATCAACGATCCTATCATCGTGGAGCTGATGAGAAAACCAAGGATGCCAGCCAAATGAAGGTATGAGTTGACACTGTGGAGTTTCTCTCCCTACATCTACGCACTTGAGCTGCTTGTGGCTCAAACCAAGCTCATCTGCGAATTCGGCTACCAAGTGTTGGTCCTGACCTCGTGTGGCCATAACTGTTAGGATCCTCGCTTTCATGCCAGGAATCTCTTTTCTGGATGATACAGTATCCGTAGGATGGCAATGGGCATCATAAATTCCAAGGTGCCATGGAAATTTTTCTTCAGGAAAGTCATTACCAGGTGCCATTTCACCTTCTCCAGCAAATAAAGTTTGCTTGAAGAAGAAGTAAAAGATGGCAACTGTACTGAGGTTATGTAATTTAAATTAGATTTACGAAAACATATTTTACTAAGGTACGATAATACGTTAGCGTATTTACGCTCGTATGTCATCTGATTTGGCTGGAAGTGGTTTGACGTGATATGAGAAATTCCTGGAGTTCGCTGCAAGATGACCATTTCGCAAGATGCCCAATCTACTGTGTACCCTCTTCTCGCCCTTTCTACTACTCATCTCCGTCCCACTTGCATTATTTGCCTTTTTAACTACAACATTCGCCTTTTCCACCCTCTTATTCCGTGTCCTTGTCGTCTATGCTGAACTAGGCGTGGTGCTTATACATGATCAATTTGCAAGCCAGACCACGTCGAGGAACATACAGTCGCCTTTGAGGGCCAGCTCCCCTGCTTTGGGTGAGAAAGAACATCGCCGCAAGAGCCGAAGGAGCAGCGTAGGTAGTGGCAATTCTGGCTCTCTCACACCGAAGGTACCTGAAAGCAGTGGACTGGGTATCTATGGTAGTGGAGGGATAGGGCGCGACTTCGAAGGAGTAGGAGGGTGGAGGTTTTCAGGTCACAACGATGAAGATGTCCTCTGGACATCAATGAATTCTCGGCTTGAGCTGCCAGCTAACGTCGATGACCGCAAGCGTCATCACCGCCGCTCATTGACATCCGGTAGCCTATCCTCCGTGCCTTCGGTGACCAGATCCCCAGCACGGTCCCGGGCGAGGACACCGAATAACAGTCAAGCTCCAGGGAATGCGAGCCCGAAGGAGTATTTTGTAGACCGCCCGCTATCTAGGTCTATCACTGCGTTGGACACTGCCAACATAGGTAGATCCTTGCTGCACTCGAAGACATCCTCTATATCCACATTTTCTTTGGACAGTCCCGGACGAAGTATACAAATAAGAGCTTCCCACACTTGAGAGCAGGATCATCACCACTCGAGTACTGCAGTAGCAAGGCTGCGCTTCAATTAAATTCAATTCAAGGAGCTCTCAAAGGTCGTCTCATGTCTGACCTTTAGACGGCACTCCATTATTTGCTTAAGATCACCATATGTGGAGAGGGAGGCTTTGCTTACAGTCGGCCTCTATGCCTACCTAGCTAAGGCCGGTCCGCCCACGCTGAACCAGAAGTAATTTAGAGTCTAATTGAAACAGAAAGATTGAGTGCTCATCGCCTTCATGCCACAACACCTGGGATGATCTTACACCAGGATCTAGCCCAGATACAGACGCCATGAAGCAGAAATGCTAGCACAAAAAGTGAAAAAAGAGAGTAAGATACGCCAATACAAAGCTTATGCCTGATTCTCCCGTCTCGAAACATCTTTCATCTCCCCTCGCATCACTTCATTAAATTCTTCCCATCCCTCAAGATATAAATGGTGACCGGCTTTCTTGATTATCATCACTTTAGTAGAACCATTGTCATTCTTTTTTTCCTCGTGTGAAGCCTTTCGCAGGGCCTTCTCCTTTGCTTCTTCCATCTTCTGCTCCGCGGCGTATCCTCCAGCGATGTCCATCCAGTCATTCTCACCGTACATAAGAACCACCGGGACACCATTCTCTCGCCTTTGCTCGGCTGTTTGGACGCTTGGGGTGGTTGTGCCGTTTGGTGCAACGATCTGCCGACCGACACCGTGAACGCGTCGGATTAGCGGGCTACGAGCGAATGCACCTGGGGCAAGAATATACGCCAGCGCATATTCTCCGCTGCCTCGTTGTCTGAATAGGGAATATGCGTAGTCATGCAAAGCCTGTGCTTCGTTGGATTCAAGATGAGAGAACCGCCGTGAAGTCCAGCCTGACACAAATCGAGGACCTAAAGGTCCTGACCAACGGACCAGGCTGAATGGAGAGATATTAGCGTCCCATAGATAAGTTAGCCATTTCGGAAGTGGCTTTCTTGGAGCAGTCGGCGGAGTGTTATCGCCTGGGTTTGAGTTTTGTGGGCCTGCATTCCAGAAGTTGTTGTTATCTCCATTCTTTAGGTTTTCGGGTATCTCAGGATCAGAGGTGTTCATCGTAGCCTCCTGGTCTTGAGAGAATTCGTTGGTGAGCGTTGATCCTGAAGGTTCAGGCATTTCTGCGTTCACGGCATACGGATCTTCTGGAATGCCAACCGGGGATGCGAGGACCAACTTATTTAGACGACCGGGGTACTTTAGAGCATAGGCAACCGCCATGTATCCACCTAAACTGTGACCAAGAAGGGTGAATCGATCTATTTTCTTCTGAGCCCGCCATTCTTCTAGCGCATCAATGAACCAATTCTCGGCCTCAGTAATACTCTCTTGTCGGTCTTTGCTTTGTATTCGGAACGGCGGCCTACTACTTCGGCCCATCCCGAGAAGATCGAGTGCATACACCTTCCAGCCTTTGACTTGACTTAAGCCTTCGAAATTCTTATAGAAGAATCCAAGTCCAGCACCATATCCATGGAGTATAACCAGATTCTGATCCGTCTCTTCTCCAACGCGTTCCACCGAAAATTCATTGAGGGCACGATTTTTGCCGCTGAGCTTCACTAAGTTCGAATGCCACCGCCGAGGACCAAAAGGATCAGTCATCGAATTTGTCGTCACCAATGGTGCTTTATTGCTTCCAGTCTCCGAAACGGAAACCTTAGAAGCAGATGTTGATGGTGGAGCGGATCCTGTCTCGGTGTGGGTTGGAGGCTGCTGAAGATACGGTATGTAAGACAAAACTTTGTGCTCGGCTACGGCTGCTGGAATGTTTGCCCACTATATGTACATTTAATGGTGATGCGGCGAATATAGTCAGAACGGAATCCCTCATACCCATTGACTGAATCCCTCTTTGTAGCCAAGGGTGAAATAGGCACCAATCCTTCCTCTCCGATTGGCTTCTGTGGGTGTTCCGCTTTGCCTGGCTCTTTGAGAAGCCAAGGGACTTCGCTGCGTTTTTGATTGGAAGTCGTCATCGCTGTTATTCGCGGCCGTAGCAGACATTGTGGAGCTGTATTTCCGAGACGTTCTTGCGATATCAAAGTCCCGGCTATTATGGACGAACGCGCTTTGCTCCGGCGGTGTCTCGACTATAAGGCGATGTTGGCACAATCTTCGCCCGATATCTGAGGCTGAAGTGCGACCAGCGGCGAGTAAGGGAATCCGAAATGGCGCCAATGTTTTTTTATCGAACCATGAAATATTCTGTATAAAGCTCTTGGGTTCGCACAGTTGATATCCAGTGCTTCATTAGAGCGTAAGTATGTAATCGGCATCGGGCAAATGCAACTGACCGTGTCGTCAGCGTTTGCCTAAAACGTAGAATGGAGTTTACAGGAATTGCCGCGAAAGCTTAACACCGGGCGGAAGCGTGTAGGCGCCTACAACCTCTAAGTACCATAGTAGTTTTCAAGGTACGTTAATCGGGATGCTTTAGCGACTACAAGTTGTAAGGTAAGAAATACCGGGGAACCTACTTTAGGTGGTCTTGACAACAGAAGATCGCTTTTGCTTCAAGTCAATCGCTCCAGGATTTGTTTCGCCTCTGCCCACTACAAGCAAATGCATATGGAGCACCCTTAAGCGGACTCATACAAACCAGATACATACCGAGTCGCCTAAGCTGCGGAGATGAGCGAGAGCAACTATCGCCTACCTTAAAGAACAGCAGAATACGTAACTATTTGGATCTCGTCCCAAACCCTACCATAGCTAAGCAGTTTCGCAATGTCCGGCTCGAGGCTTGATCGGCTCGTCAAAGGGGCTCCGCCACCAAGTACATCAGTACCTACTGTACTTGCCAGATCCCCAGAGCCTGCAAAGTCAGGATCCGCAACCCCGCTTCAGCCATCTGATCCTACTACGATTCTCCCCTCTTCCCCACCTCAAATTTACTTAAATTTGCTCATTCTCGAAGCGTCTCTCCGGTCACAATATTTAACTCTACGCGCTCGCAGAAGACAAAATACATTTTTTCTGCTTCTCCTCACCGTTTGGATTATCTGTTTTCTTTACGCTCTATTCCTGCGGCCACGAGAGGATGGAAGCGGAGTTGGTGGATCAGTCTACTGGGTGGTCGAAACCGCTGAAAAAGTAGCGTTAATGGGTGGGGCTGTTACCGCCATCTTAGTTTGGGGCACTGGTCAGTGGGATCGAGGAGTCAGGTGGCCTCGACGATGGGTTGGCGTTGCAAACCGAGGCTTAAGAAATGTCAACGCTAAGGTAGTCGTCATCAAAGGACCTTGGATGAAGGAGGCGTTAGGACACCTGTCTTCCTTATTCCCATACTCTTCCCTTTTCCCTTCGCAAAGGTCCTCGTATGAATACGTAGACCTTTCGATTTACAGACAGGGCGGTTCTAGTGCTGGGGCAGAACCTGAGGACTTTGGTGAGGGGTCACATCTCGAGGATCTCTCTCCAGGTGGCGACTACATCAAGTTATTACTATTGCCGAAACCGTTCTCCCCCGAGTTTCGTGAGAATTGGGAGCTTTATCGACTCGAGTATTGGGAGAAGGAGAATGAAAGAAGGTCGCACTTACGGCAGGGGCTGAAGAAGCGAGAACGTCAATTGGCCAGAGAGCAAGGCGGATGGCTCTGGTGGACTGGCTGGCGTGGCTGGAGAAGATCGGATGACAAAGGCGCCAGTGGGGGCGCCCTGGAGAAAAGTCATAGTTATCACCTGGAAAAGAATGTCAAGATAAGAAGTTATACTACTAGGTCGGAATCTTATTCACGGACCACATCTCGCAGTAGTACCCCAACGAATCCCGACAGCGAAGAACGATCGCTGTCTGCCCGTGTTCGTCAAGGTAGCAGTAACAATACGAACGAAAGACATAGAAAGATTAAGTCCTTTACATTAAATGATAATAATCATGTTTTAAGCAATTAAAATCAATAATACTTTAACTTTTAAAGTACTAAAATGTTAAATTATTTTTTGAAAAAATTTGTTTAATACAATTAGTATCAAACAATATTATTATAAGATAAATAAATAACTTGATCAATTAATTAGTTGTAAAAACATGTCATAATCATGTGATTTTTTAATAATATATAAACGCTGTATATTGTTATCATGTTATGAAGTGTGTTGAGATTGAATAGACTCTAGAGATTTTGATACGTGATCAAGAAACAATGATGTTTTGAATTGAAATCTGCTAGAACATTTCATTTATCTGAGCACTTTCAATACAAGTTTGCTTCATCTTTTTGTTTCGCTCTACTATAAATACAGGCTTGAAACTCTTTGCTTTCTTCTGTATTTTTAGTATTTTAATTATAGCTATCTTTATTAATCAAACATTCTACTCACATGCTTTATGAGTTAAATTCTAGACATGATTTCAACATATATATATAAATCTGTTATCAAGTTTGAATTAAGTTGAATTAATATTATGAATGTATTAAAATTGAATAAAATCATCAAGATTTAACTTTAATTAATACATAGTGAATGTTAGCAAGTTTTTTATATAATAATTAAAACAAGTTTTAATCTGATTTAAATTTGATTCAGATCTGACTTAAATTTAACTCAGTTTCTTTTTCAATCTTTAATATTTTCTTTAATTTACAATATTCTTTCTGTATCATAACATGTTTTCTTTAAGTTTAGCACAGTCTTTGAACATTATATAAATAAAAGTTTTTATATCTTTCTTCTTTTATATTCTTGATGTTCAATTATAGTTATTTTTAAAAAATTAAAGCATTTCATTTTTAAACTTTATTAATTAAACATTTAAACATGATTTTAACATTACATAATAATAAGTTCATACACTCTTGTGACATCAATTAAGTCAACTCATGAGAAACTTTATGCTATTTATATTGAGTGAACAAAACTCTTTGAGATAGAAAATCACTCACTGTCTATATGACTGCTTCACGCAGTCAAAACTATCATTATGAGACTATGTATTAAATTAGTTTGCGTTGATTGCACATTAAAGAATGAGTGACTCAGTCACTTTAAATTGCTTCAGAAGCTTCGTTTTCATCATCATTCTTGCAACTGCTCTGAGATTCTTCGTGATAGCAATGATTATTCAATAGTTCAAGAAGTCAACGTCTCATAACATTCTTGATCGCAGATGTAATCAGTTCAAGCAATGCATAAATACATGTTTCATCATTTGATGATCTCAATTGCAGTTGCATCATGCACTATCTGCATCTGAAATGTTTTTGAAGTGCAGATAAGCATTCAGATCTATGCATTCAATTCTGATGTAAATGACGAGAGTGTTTTCAATTTTCTGAAAATTATTTTGCATCTTTATCATTTTGTTAAACAAATGCAATCTTTGTGTCGAGATGATGTAAACATCTGCGATGCATTTTCTATATTTTTTTTATCATTGCTTTCACTGACTTCTGTGATATTGCATTATTGCAATGCTGTCACTAGTTGAAATCATTGCAGCGAAAGCTAATCACTTGTGTCTCAACTGTATTTTCACATCTTCTTGAATTAAGTTATTCAGAAGTGTCACTTTCTTAATGATGAGAAAGTGAGAAATAATGCAACTGATACTCATCAGATGAGCATGTATCAGTTTGCATGCTTGTCTGATTTTCTGCATACAATTGTTAATTCAACTGCGTAACATGATTTTGTCTTGCAGCATGTTTAGATGAACATGCAGCGAGCTTGTGTACATTTCTGCTTTCAGAGTCTTAATGCTTACTCTTTTGAATGCTTTTGCAACATGACACAGAGTCTGATTCTGTAATGTTTCAAGTTTGCATTCTTTGTCTGACAATTTTTTCTCTTTTTCTCACTGATGTCAAACTGATGCTTCAAATGCAATTTCTGATCTTACTACTGCTGAGTATATTTATTTTACTTTTGTGAAGATTGTCTTTCATGTGAAAACTTTGAATCAACTAAATGCTAGCATTTATGTGATGTGATTTGCTTCGATTTGATGAAGATGCATATCTCATTGCAATTTCATGTTCAGTTGTACTTTCAGAACTCATACGTCTGATTTCAATTTAATAACTGAGCTTTCTATTTATATGCTAGTCATCATGTCAAATCTTTTTGATTTTCTGATGAAGTGCGTAAATTCATACTTTTCTGATGCAAATGTTGCATCATGAGTATGAACTCATTTTGTGCAGACATCGTGTGCTCTGCTCAATGTTCTGCAAATTTCTTTAATGAATTTATTGTATATTAAAATGTTAATGTCATTTATGAAGTTAAGCACTTCAATCTTAATTTTCAATGCTTTGCACTTCTTAATCAGACTTATGTTAAAGAATAGAAAGAAAATCAATAAAATGAAAAATCTTTGCAATATGTCTGCGTTTATCTTGCACATGTCACTCGTTTGCTCATCGAATCTCAGTAATGTTTCTCAATTCTCAAGAAAGTTGCATGCTTATTTGACTATATAGTCTGAAGTTCTTTTCATTTTCAGAGTATGCAGAAGTCTGACGTGCAAGACTCAATTAAACACTTCAACGACATTTAAACTTAGCATGAATGCTACATATTTGATTTTGCAGTCTCATATCATGTGAATCTGATCTACTAGTAAATCTAATGTTGAGATCATGAATTGCTTGCATTTCGCTCTCATTTGAGCATCAGATAGCATGTGATGAGTCTCAGTTATATCACTCAGTCTTTTAATCATGATTGACTTCAGAGTCTATTAAAAATATGTTGTATATGTTGCATGCAACGTACATAAAGCATGATCTTTATGTTGATTTTTCTCTTAGACTTGAAAGATTACTTAAAGAGTTTTCTTATGACAGATTCACAGTTCAAAATGAACAAGATTTTTCACTGCTCAGATTTTAACAATTTACTTCTTAAGCATGAGTTGCAGATGTTTCATCTGCAATATGCATGCATATTGCAGTTGATTTCTTCTTTAATCACATCAACACACACTACTGTTTTCTTGAACTATACAAATGATGTTTTTAACTAGAGATTGATTTTATCATTAAGACATTCAAGAGTCAAAACTCAGTGAAGAAATAAGATTCTTAAGATTGACAATCATCATTATTGTATATCATGCTTCACAGATGCTCACTTTGCTTGTAAAATGTGCAACTCATCTGTTTTATGTTATCTGTAAAGATTTTTCTCATGCAGATTGATTGTATCTTGCAAAAATGTTTATATGCTACACTTTTAATCAGATAACGTAGTTCAATCATTTTTTACTAACTCATTTATATTTCTCTTCTCTTAACAAAGTCTTCTTGTCAATGTATCACTTACATATAAAATGTCTGTGTCTGAACGTTTGTTAAATAATATTAATGAGACTTTCAAGTTTGCTTATGTCAAACTTAATGAGTCTTGTGAGTTACTCATGTTGTAGTAACAGACACGCAATCTTAACAAGATTTACACATAGTTAGCATGTAAATTTAAAGAATGTTCATGATTTAAGTTTTTTCTGTTAATCACTTTTAACAGATTAAACACAAAAGTGTTCTGTCTCAGTTTTTATCATCACGACAACAAGATACTGAATTGAATGATTTTCATAAGCAATTTTTCTCATAGTTCTGCATTCTATTTGACTTTCTCATCTGCATGCAAATTGCTTGTAGCATGCACATTGAGATTATCAAAGTTTGCATGATTGCGAAAACTCTGCATATAATCAATACACAGTGCTTCATCATCACGCAGCATCTTAATGTTATTCAAACTCTTTTAACATTACATTAAAAATTCATTAATCATATGATATTAATTTCATTATTCATTCAAATTAACTTAATTAATAATAAAATAAATATAAAGAAGTTTATATATTTTAAACTGATCATTAAATTCATTGATAAAATTAAAGTTTTCATTAAGCAGTCAATTCATTGCATAATCTTTATTTAAAGCAAACATTGTTTATAATGTAACATTGAGCTTAATCTCAATGCGCTGAAAGAAGTAAGGGAAAAAGTCGAAAAATCACGAAAACGAATTACTTAAACTATTTAAAAACAGAGCACATCATCAACATGATGCTTGTGTTTCATTCTGATCATCAGAAGCAAATGAGAAGCGTCGTTGACGTGATGTTAACGAGTGAACGAGAAGTGATTATTGTTATCTTGCAGAAGAATTCAGTCAAGACAAAAGATATACAGAAGAAATTACATAAGCTGCAAGTACTTTATGAGCTCAATGAATGTAGAAACAACGAACTGATGCTCTGAGAAAAGATGAGAAGTTTGACAAAGATGATAAAAAAGCTGATGCATCAACATGTTGCTGCATCAACTGTCAATCAGCGCATGAAGAATCAGCTGAAGAGACTGAAAAAAGTAATGAGCAGACTTGAAAAAAAGTTTGTGAAGAAGAGAAAACACGTTGACAGCTGAGCGAAGAGAGTAAGCATGAAGTTAACAACATCATTTGAAAGTTATTTTATGTTCAACATTGACATATTATTGTCAATGCAAAATCATTGTGAGAATTTTGAAGTAAAGATTTTCATCAAAGAGAAAGAAGAAATAAAGAGAATCATGATGATAACAATGAAGAACATAGTGAAGTGAGCAAGAGAGATTGACATTGACAAGATGTTGTCGACATGCAAGAACATAAAGACAATGAAAAGATAATCAAGACTGCTGATATTTCAAGTCAAGACAAAGAACAGCAAAAGAACACTGAAGAAAAACAATTTTTGAATCAAAAAGATATTGTTGAATGCATGTCTGTGCAAAGTCAGTTTTGAAGTAGTGATACATGAAATTAGAATCGAAGAAATGTTTAAAAACATAGAGAAGAAAGAGATGAAAGTGCTCATCAAGATCAATAAAGATATACATTCAAAGATGATGATTGAGAAGATTGAGTGACTCACAAAAAAGAGTGAGCAGAAGAGATACATCTTGCTGATGATACATGTAGTCGACGCTGAGATGATGAACAAGCTGATCAATGAGAAAGTATATCATAAGATCAACATAAAGATCACACAGTTCTATGACTTGAGCTGCAGAGTGCATCAATGTCTAAAGTATCAAGAATATGATCACAAAATGTATGAATGCAAAAACAAACAGAAATGCATTTACTGCATGCTGAATCATCACTTAAAGCACTGTTTTCACAAACAGACTCAAAATATATGAAAATATGAAACATGTTAAGATACATACAGAGTTTTTGACTCTCAATGTCATAAACAACAAGCTGAAAAAGAAAGAATAAAGAAAGTCACAAAGCATAGACTTTTATATCATGTTGTACAAGAACAGAAAAAACTCAAGACAGCAATTTCAAAAACATTCACAGAAACATTTATCAGTTTGAAATTGCTGATGAACAACAATTTAAAGAGAAAGCAAAGATGCTCAATGAATAAAAGTTGTTTGCTCAGCATAATCATCATATCAGAAAACACTATATTGAATCACTTGATCAAGAAGTCAAGATCAAATGAATTGAAGTTAATGTCAATCACATCATTGTTAATGTCATCTTTTGTTGAGAATTTTACAAGTGAAGTAAATGCTTTGCAAACACTCAAGAGAACATTAAACAGTCTGAAATGTGAATTTTAATGTTTCAGCAAAAAAAGCTTTGAATACTACAGTACAACGTTTACAAGTTCAGAAATAAGATGATGATAATATTACTACATGAGAAAAAGATAAAGAACTATGACATTTTGATTCTTCAAGAACTCTGATGATTTGATGATATTTTCAGAGCATACTGCTCAGTAACTGTTAACTTCACACTGAAGAATAATGAAGATAGAATTTGTTTCTACATAAACAAGAGAATCAATAGCAACATCTGATATTCAATATAATACTTCAAAGATGTAGATACAATTACATTATAAACATTAACAGATGATGCATAAATGACTCAAAGAGTTATACACATTCATGAAGCATACAATTTATCATTCAGAAATCATAAGATTATTCATGAAAAAGAAAATCTTTCAAACATTAAAAAGACGTTGCACATGTTGAAAGAAAGCATTCTTGTAGAAGACTTCAATCTGCATCACTTCACATGAGAAGAATCATTCTATTCAAGATAACATTTATTGTTGAATGAGTTAATTAAAATGATCACAAACATCAATGCATCACTAGCATTATTTCAAGACACAATTACGAGAAATTATCAAGAATCTCAAATGACAATAAATTTGATCTTCACAACAGACAACATTATGAATCAATTAATATGATGTGAAATTGACAAAGAAATGAAAAATTTCTCAGATCATTTGTTGATACAGATAATTATAAATCTCAGAGTTTGCAAAGAGTCAGCATAAAAATCATGTTGCAACTGAAAGACAATGAATGAAGCGAAGTTCATTAATACTTTGAAAGAACAAATGTTGAAATCATTGTTGAATCATGAGATGAGATGTTGATGCATAAATGAGTACATCAAGCAACTGCTGAATGCATTGAAGAAAATCATCAAGATTTTTACTTTCTGAGTGAGATCACACGAAATGATCAAAGCAGAATGAACGAAAAAGTGTACAAAGATCATCAAGAGCATGTAATGAATGAGAAAAAGCTGTTGAATCATCAACAATTAAACAAAGTACATTTAAGCTTGTGATAAAAAGAGCAAGATCGTCAGAAAATAGAAACGCAATAAATATTAAAAGATCATGCAGAACGTTGAACAATTCTCGAGAGAACTGTTCAAAACTGCAAAATGAGCAAGAAATGCAATTGCAGACACATTGACTCAAGCGACAATTTTCTTTCTGATCAAGTCAGAATGCTTTGACATCATCATAACAGCGCAAAATAAGGCGAAGATGATGTTTTAAACTCACTTTTCATCATTTTCAAAGATTCTCATGCTGAACACAATAAACTTCAAGTACTCACTCTCGATTGAAAATGATGCTTCGCTGATGCATCGTAAGATTAAGAGAGTCGCTTACAAAGTAACATCTGACAAGATGTCAGAACACACGAAATACACAAATAGAATAATGCGCAGACTTGTTGACTATGCATTAGAATAAATACACTTTCTCTTTGAAAGATGTTTACAAAAGAGAATACAGTCAACTCAATTTAAGAGTGCAGTCACAATAGTGATGTGAAAGTCAGACAAGAAAGATTACTTCAATGCAAAAATATATAAATTAATTGTGTTATTCAACACATTGAGCAAAGTACTGAAATTCATCGTATTTGAACGTCTGCAAAATGTCATAGAAGCTTGCAACTCAATGTTGAACATTCAAATAAAAGTTCACAAGCACAGATTAATGAATACAACTTTGCAACTAATTATGAAAAAGATACATACTGTGTGAAGTGACATAAGAAGAAAAGTAGTTTCACTGCTAAGTTTAAATGAGAAGAATGCATTTAATAATGTGATGCACAGCAAACTCTTACATGACATGAAGAAGAGAAAAGTTTCTAAACTGCTTCTCAAGTTTGTAAAGAACTTTTTGAAAGATCGACGCATCATGATTACAATTGATGATTACATGACGATGAAATGCAGAGTGAATGTTAACATATCACAAGATTCTTCGCTATCATCAATATTATATCTGTTTTACAATGCAAACTTGTTAGAAGCATGTGACAACATTAAGCTGAGAACTAGCTTTATAGACTTCGTGAATGATGTCAATATCTTGACATATGAAGAGTTTATAAAACGCAACTGCAAAGTTCTTAATGAGATTTATGATAGATGTGAACAGTGATCAAAAATACATGACATCAAATTCTTAATGACAAAGCATAAGCTGATTCACTTTATGAAAACTTCTAAATGATTCAATATGAAAATTAATGTAAAGCTGATGAAACATCAGATTGACTTGAAATCAAATATCAGAGTCTTGAAAGTTCAACTGAACTTCAAGTTGAGATGAGCAATTCACATGCATCATGTTGAAGCAAAACTAGTGATTAGACAAAAAATCATGCAGACAATCATTGAATCTACTTGAGATTCATCAATGACGATGAATAAGCAAATATACTTCGCGATAACATGTTCTCTGCTTAGTCATGAAGTCATCATATAATATACATCACAGAGAGTAAAAGATCATTGAAAGAGTCTGAGTGTCAAGCTGAAATCAATGCAAGAAAGAGCATTGCAACAGATCATTGATGTTTATCATGCAACATTAACAAAGACTTTACAGATAAAAATGAACATGATGTTGATAGATATTCACTTATAAAAGCTGATACAAAGATCAATAATAAACATAAACTCTTGAAAATCAGATGAGATCATCGAGACAACAATGCATTGAATTCGCAATGACTTGATACTCAAAAAAGATTGAAAATCAAAAGCTGCGCAAAACATCTTTACAGCTGAAGTGAAAGTGAATGAAAGAAACACTCAAGCAGATAAAGATGAATTAAAGTCATCTTTACACAGTGATCTTCTGATCAAAATCATTGAAGATAGTTATAGTTGCAAACAAGAAAATGTCAATAAGACAATATAATCTCAACATGTTCACATTAAAGCAAAGAGTTTACTTGAATGATAACAACAGTAGAGATGATGTTACAGCGATTGCAATGAGAATGAACTGAGAGCTAGATAAAAGACTGAAAAGATTGACTTTAGTCATCACTCATCATGATGAGCTGAAAGAATTAGTTGCAAGAACGAAACATCTTGCAAACATAATGATAGTAAATCAAGAGTGTCATGAAAAGATATATAAAGAATACAATGATAGTCAGACTTCTCTGAAAACAGTGAAAGCTATGATATCAATAAAAGATCAGACACGTCTGCAATGAGTTCAGATTGCACATGAGAGCATTTGATCTTGAGAAGTCACGCTGAAGTTACATTGAGTAGCAAGATATGCAGAAGTACTTGAAAATGAAGCAATGAACAAGATGACTGATGATGCACATGATTTGTCTTTATTGCTGACTGAGCATCAGCGCACTGAAGTGATGACGAGACTGATGCTCATACAGAAACAGATCAGATAAACATAAAGAATAGTCTGAAAAGAAAGATTCAACGCAGCTCATTTTTGATATCTGACATCAGAGATGATACATTGACATTTGCGACTGCACAGAAATTATGCAAAGTCTCACAGCGCATTATTGACACAGTTACATACGAGAAAAATTGACTTCAATCAATTTCTACATGAGAAACGAGTATTCAATATTGCTATGACGACGTGCAAGTGTAACAAAGATTGAATGTCAATCAAACACGTTCTATTAACATGTTTTAAATGAAAGATAGAATGAAAGATGATGCAATGCAAAGAGAACATCACGAACTTGAGAAAGCTTCTAGAAATCATGAGCGTGATGACAACAATCATTTGAATGATACTCTCGACAAGCATACTGAATCAATTTCAGACTGTGACGTCATTAAAAAGTCAGATGAAAGAGAGAGAAGGTAAAAAAGAAACAAGCTCATAAAGTTCTTGCATTGAGAACAGTTACAATATAGAGTGCAGAAAAAAGCAATAGTAAATACGAAAAGAACGCTACGCTAGCACAGCGTTCGCTACAATATATAGAATCTTGCATAGGCTCATAATGAGTGTTGAATCGAGTAAGAAAAAAAAAGAAAAAAAATTAATCATTAAGTTGAGTTTTGAGTTGACATTTTGAATTCAACTTGATTTGAAGTTGAATTACTCATATTTTCAACTTAATGTGACTTAATTCAACTAGAAATTGAGTCAACTCAATTCAACTCATCAAGAATTCAAGCTTGACATCAAGAAAGCTAAATATAGAAATTTTCTCGATTTTTTGCTTTTGCATTATCTTTTTGCATTATCTTTTTGATAGAGAGTTATGACGAGAAACATGAAGACTATTTAATAGAAAGTCATGAAGAGAAAACATAAAAATCATTTGATAGAAAGTCATAATAAAGAGTCATGATGAGAAAACATGAAGATTGTTTGACTTTGATAGAAAGTCATGATGAGAAAACATGATAGAAAGTCATAAATGAAAATTATGAAAACTGTTTAATCAAACTATTTACATTTATCTAATATCTTGTCAATAGACTGATCATCAAGTTGAGTTTTGAGTTAACGTTTTGAACTTGAATCAATATTGAATTGAATTGCTCTCATTTTCAACTTGATTTGAGTCAAGTTGCTCATATTTTCAACTTGATTCATCAAGAACTTAAGCTTGATATCAAGAAAGCTAAATATAGAAATTTTTCCAGTTTTTTGCTTTTGCATTATCTTTTTGATAGAAAGTCATGAAGAAAAACATAATAAGAAACATAAAGAAAAACATGAAGAAAAACATGAAGAGAAACATGAAGATTGTTTGATAGAGAATCATGACGAGAAACATAAAGAAAAACATGAAGAAAAACATGAAGAAGAATATAGAGAGAAACATGAAGAGAAACATGAAGATTGTTTGATAAAGAAACATGAAGAAAAACATGAAGAGAAACATGAAGAGAAACATGAAGATTGTTTGATAGAGAAATATGAAGAAAAACATGAAGAGAAACATGATGAGAAACATGAAGATTGTTTGACTTTGATAGAAAGTCATGACGAAAAAACATGATAGAAAGTTATGAAGAAAAATCATATAGACTGTTCAATCAAGCTATTTACATTTATTTAATATCTTGTTGAATCAAGTCGAGTTTTTGAATCGAGTTGTCAGATCAAGCTTCTCAACTCAATTCAAGTTCTTGAGTTCAACTTCTCAATTCAATTCAACACTTTTTTCAAAAAATTTAATTCAACTCAACACTTTTTAAGTTAAATACTCAACTCAAACTTGAATACTTGACTCAATGTAATCAGTTTACTTGTTGAGTTGAGTTAAATTGTTGAATTGAGTTGTCAAGTTAAGCTTTTTAATTCAATTCAAGTTCTTGAGTTCAACTTTTTAATTTGATTCAACACTTTTTTCAAAAAAATTCAATTCAACTCAACACTTTTTAAGTTGAGTACTCAACTTGAACTTAAGTACTTAACTTGACATGATCAGTTTAATATATTTAATGATTAATAACTTCAAAAGACAGAATAATATTAAGAAATTTATAAAATTTATAAAAATATAAAATAATCAGATTACTAAAGAATTTAAAGCTTATTAAGTATACATCAATTCATTTAATTAATAGAATCAATAATAATAAATCTTTATTAATTGTTTAAGAAATTAAGAATTATAAAAATGTCATAATGAATTAACATATAAAGATTAAAGTTAAAAGTTAAATTGAAAATCAGATTTAAATTAACTTTGTAACTTTGTTAAGTTATTATTTAAATCATGTCACATCTTCAACTTAATATATCATGAGTTATGTCATGTTTAACTTAACAATGCTTAATAAACTTTCTATAGTTAATTGATTTTCTTAAGTTATTGAGAACTTCTTAATAATTAACTTTATCATAATATATATTTATACTGTATTTATTTAAAATATCACATTATTTGATTTGATTTAATTTAATTTAATTTAAATTCATACACTTTTATGACATTGATTTAGACTCAACTCATGAGAAAAACTATGCTATGTGTATTAAATGAACAAAACTTTCTGAAAGAGAAAATTGCTCGTTGACTACATAATGACTTCACATCATTGAAACAATAAAATTGATACTATGTTATCAGTAATGAATTTATAGCTTCTATTCAATGCATGATGCTCAAGTAAACTCTTGATGAAAGTGTTTATGCTGTTTAATTATAATAATAATAATAAATTCATACATTCTTGTGACATTGATTAAGTTGACTCATGAGAAACTTTATGCTATTTATATCGAGTGAGCAAAACTCTCTGAGATAGAAAATTACTCGCTGTCTATACAACTGCTTCACGCAGTTGAAACTATCATTATAAGACTATGTATCAAATTAGTTCGCGTTGATTGCATGTTAAAGAATGAATGACTTAATCACTTTAAATTGCTTCAGAAGCTTTATTTTCATCATCATTCTTGCAGCTGCTTTAAGACTTTTTGTAATAACAATGATTATTTAATAGTTTAAGAAGTTGATGTCTTGTAACATTTTTGATCGCAAATGCAATCAGTTTGAGCAATGCATGAGTACATGTTTCATCATTTGATGATTTCAGTTACAGTTGCATTGCATGTTATCTGCGTCTGAAATGTTTCTGAAGTGCAGATAAACATTCAAATTTATGCATTCAATTCTGATGTAAATGATGAGAATGCTTTCAACTTTCTGAAAATTCTTTTGCATCTTTATCATCTTGTTGAACAAATGCAATCTTTGTGTCAAGATGATGTGAACATCTGCAATGCATTTTCTATATTTTCTTTATTATTGCTTTCACTGACTTCTGTGATATTATGCTATTGCAATGCTGTCATTAGTTGAAATCATTGCAGCAAAAGCTAATTACTTGCATCTTGACTGTATTTTCACATTTTCTTAAATTGAGTTGTTCAGAAGCATCACTTTCTTAATGATGAAAGAATGAGAAATGATGTGATTAACATTCATCAGATGAACATGTATCAGTTTGCATGCTTGTTTGATTTTCTGCATACAATTGTTAATTCAACTGCGTAACATGATCTTGTCTTGCAGCATGTTCAGATGAACATGCAGCAAGCTTGTGTACATTTCTGCTTTCAGAGTCTCAATGCTTATTCTTTTGAACACTTTTGCAACGTGATGCAAAATCTGATTCTATAATGTTTCAAGTCTGCATTCTTTGTTTGACAGTTTTTTCTTTTTTTCTCGCTGATGTCAGACTGATGCTTTAAATGCAATTTCTGATTTTACTACTGCTGAATATATCTGTCTTGCTTTTGTGAAGATTGCTTCTCATGTAAAGACTTCAAGTCAACTAAGTGCTAGCATTCATGTGACGTGATTCACTTCAATTTGACGAAGATGCACATCTCATTGCAATTTCATGTTTAGTTGTACTCTCAGAACTCACACGTCTGATTTTAACTTAATAACTGAGCTTTCTATTTGTATGCTAGTCATTATGTCAAATCTTTTTGACTTTCTGATGAAATGCATAAATTTATACTTTTCTGATGCAAATGTTGTGTCATGAATGCAAGTTTATTTCATGCAGACATTGTGTGCTTTGCTCAGTGTTTTGAAAATTTCTTCAATGAATCTATTATATATTAGAATATTAATGTCATTTATGAAGTTGAGCACTTCAATCTTAATTCTCAATGCTTTGCACTTTTCAATCAGACTTATGTTGAAGAATAGAAAGAAAATCGATGAAATGAAAGATTTCTGCAATATGTCTGCATTTATCTTGCAAATGTCACTCATTTACTCATTAAATCTCAGCGATGTTTCTTGATTCTTAAGAAAGCTGCATGCTCATTCAATTATATAGTCTGAAGTTCTTTTCATTTTCAGAGTATGCAGAAGTTTTGCTGTTTAATTATGATACATTGTTTTTGCTCTGCTTTTCATTGATGTTCTTATTCTTTTCTTTTGTTTCTTGTCTTTCATCTTGTACATTATCTGATGTATTGTTCTGTATCTAGTTCAAGTAATAGAAGTATTCTCGACTCGATGCACGTTTTGATCTCGTGCACACTCTAAACTCGATTAGCAACTCATACTTTTTTTATTATTATTCAACCATCATTCATAAAATCAAATTGCAATTAATATAAAGAGTTGTCGATATCTATATGAAGCTTTCAAGCTATAAGAATCAATCATCAAATCGCTTAGAAGCTTTGAATTGTCTTTCAGCTTGCGTAGACCTGATTTGACTTGACTCTCTTTTCATCTTCTCAATAGCAACAAAATCAGTGAATTGCTGTACTTTCATCTCTTTAGACTTCTTCTTTTGCTCTTTCTGAAGCTCTTTAGCCTTCAGCTTTTGCTTCTGAATTAGACGTCGTTGCTTCAATTTCTTCGCTCGTAGCTTCTTTTTTCGCTTCGCTTTCTTCTTTCGCTTCGTCTTCTTTTTTTCTCGTTTCACCTTTCTTTCAGCTATTAAACGCTGTTTCTCTAGCTTTCTAAGCTTTCTTTGTTTCTTTTCTTCCGTCTTTTGAATAGCAGCTTGCTGTTTCTCTTCGATTCTTTGAATTTAACGATCACGAGTTGCCTGAATCTTGTTAGAACTAAAAAACACTCTCTTTGTCTCATCATTAACCTCTAAATCGTCAAATAAAGACTTTTCACGTCGTCTGTAACTTCTCTCAATACGTACTGTTCATCGAAGATCTTTATTTTCTGCTTTCAGAAGAGCAACATCTGTAGTAAGCTTTTCAATCGTATTGTTCAACTTACGAGCTTGCGAATCAATTGCTTCTTCTACAACTGACTTTATTAATTGTTGAATCTTTCTTCAATCAGCTTCTAACAATGCTGAAGAAGAAGAATGACTTGAAACAGATTTAGCGTTCGATTTAATCTGCTTTATGATCTGTGATGAATTGAAAGACAGCAATTCTGTCTTTTCTCATTCACTTTTGATGTTGACAGACGTGAAAGCAGCTTGATATGCAGATCAAAATAGATTGAAGAAGTCTCTTTTCAATATTCGAGAAAGTTCTTGACTTTTAAAGATTCAGTCGTTCAGGTTTTGCGAGTAGTAATTGGTCAAAGGGTTGAATAAGCTGACATTCAGAGATTGAAGACGATGCGTAGAATGAGAAGAATATAAAGTCATGAGCATCTTGTTCTGCTCACATCAGTCAAGAAACTTCATGTTGATATGACTGTCATGCTCATCAACGAATAAAAGGTGATAATCGTGTGAATTTCTAGCTTTTGACCTCGTATTTCGATCAAATACGATAGTGAGTCAAGAGTAGATCAATTCATCGTTAGTTCAGTCAGTAGCGAAGAAAGCAAAGAAGCAGAATTGCTCTTTGAAATCATATTCAGTAAGTCAGCTGTTCTGAATATTGCCTGATATCGCCTGATAAATGATCGAAGGAAGTATATAAGTCATATTCATGCAAATGATTGCAATCAAGATAATTCATTCTCTATTGTTGTCTTGATTAGCACTCAGCAATTTGTCACTGTCAAGATGCTTTAAACTAAAGACTCTTCAAGTCTTTTGAAGAAGTTCAAGTAGAAAGTTCTTTTCGTTCATATTGTATGTGTTTGAAGAAAGAATCTCATATTCTTCGATTTTTTGCTTTACCTACCCTTATATTAGTATGAAACTAAACGTAATGAAGACACTTACAAGGTCAAAATAAAGCTGATATTAATATGCATTATCGACTTTCTTTCGCTTTAGATCAGCGCCTTGTAGAAACTTTGACTGCAGTATATCTGAATGACGTCGAACAAACTCATAAGACCAGTTTTTGCCTGACTGTTTTCCAGATATATTATACGCAAAAACGCGAATCATAACATTGAGAGAAGATATATCACGCTTGATAAGCTTGTTGATATAGCGAATAAGCTCTTTTTCTTGTTGGTTTGAAAGAATTGACGTCGTTTGCTTGCTTTTCTTCACGAAGATCGTTTTGCCCCTATGTCGTCGCGACAGCGTGCTTCGATTGATATTGAATTTCTTTGCAGTTGCAGTGTAGTTAAATGAGTCTTGCAAAGCTAGATCTGCAAGCGCTACCTCAATTAAAGTCATATTGAATTTGTAATTGATTTTTGAAGAAAGATGAAAGTAGTAAAGTGAGATGTGCACGAAATCGAAACGTGCATCGAGTCGAAAATACTTCTATAATAATTAATTCTTTATATTGATAGAATCTATGATTCAGTCTAGTCTTTAACATTATAAAAGATTTACACTTCTTGCAACATTTTTATATATTAAAATCTCATCTAGTTATCTTCTTGCTTAAATGAAGCAATTTCATTGCTTCTTGATTGATGATGAGCATGCTGTTGAACAGTTCGCTTAAAGTATGATCAAAAACTTAGTTGAAGTCTTTCACGCAATGCGCAAGCTTCAAAATTAAGTTCAACAACATGATGTCATCATCTTGTTCTTGTTCATTGCTTCTAGTTCTTCAGTTTATCAAGAATTGAATTCTCAGTCTCTTGCAACGATAGCTCAGATTGTTGCATAAACTCTGCATAATTAATCTCTCTTTAACGTTCAAGTCTTTGCAAATTCTGTTGCTGTCTCAATCTTCATTAGATTCAAAAAGCTTTTCAACATATCTGAGTATGAAAGAGACAAAAATCATTTAAATGTCTGAGAGCAGAGTCTGATACAGCGCATGAACGTAAATGACGATCATTATTTCTTTCATTGAGTCAAGATCGTTTATGCTGAGTCATAACTCATCATAGATAAGAAGACTCATAATTTAATGAGTCAATATCAAGTCAATGATCTCTGTATCATTTTCATCTTTGCAGACTGATGATACAAGTTGCATCATTGCTGCGACAATTCTTTCAAGTCGAAAGATGCTTGATTATATCTTCGTAAAACTTTGAAGCAAGACACAGATAGCTTTGTTGACTACTACAATCTTTTCTATTAGAAGAAAGAATGTTTCTTGATGAAAGACTTCTCATTAATTGATTGTTTAAAATGCAATGTCAGTTATATCACTCAAATCATTGTTTTCTTCTGATGAAACTTTAATGAGACTCAATCATTCATCTTTCATCAATGAATTTAAGCATTCTTTGAAATTGACGAAGAGCTTCAACAGCTTAAACATCATTAATCTCACTTCATTGTCTTCTTCTCTGTTTTGCTCATCAAAGTCAAGAACATCTTTGCATTAACTAGTAATTCTTTGAATTCTAGAATTATCATCTTTGTGACTGTCATTTCAACGATATTCTTGTCTCTTTCTTTCTCGTCTTTTGATGAGTTAATGAATCTAAGCTTCGTTATTGTCATCATTCAAGATAAGACTTTAATCGTTTCTGAGATCAAGAAAATCTGCAACAAGTGAAAGCTGTGCTACTACTGCAAGTTGCAACATTCAAGCAAAATCACTAAAGAATGCTCAAATAAGAAATTCTTCACTTTGCATATCATAAATGTCAACAACAGCGACGTCATCAGCATAAATGAAGAAGTTTCATTGTATTCAAAAAAAGTCTAGTCTTTGAGCTAAGTTGCATTCAAAGATCTGTATACATATCATCTTGTTTACTAGCATCAATCTTTTCGTCTTCACTTCAATTGTATAGAAAGTTTTTCGCTAAATCTGTCTTGAAACTCTTTGAATTCAATTTGACGTTTAAAGATAGTCACATGATAGTATTCTGTATTCTTTATCAAGCTTAATTTAAAGTTTCTGTTCTCGCTCTGATTGACAGTGATGTCTCTGCTTATGTCTTTATGAATAAATCATTCATGCAACAACATCGTCTTCTCTTGCATCTGTTGATTCATTCTTGCAGACTTCAAGAATTTGATGATCAAGTTGCTTTAATCAATAACATTACTTATGTTGTTAAGTTCACAATGATTCTTGATGAACATGTTAAAAAACTATTCTTTTATGTCACTGAATTAAATCAGTATCTCATCATCATGAGTCTTTCATGACTTCATCATCACTTCATGTACATCAATTTTGAACACAATACTCTCATCTTGTTCTCGCTTTTCTGTCTTAATCATTGTTGTCAATCTTTCATCAAGATCTATGATCTCAATCAATCAGAAGAAAATGTCTTGCTTGAAGCTAAAGAAGTAGCTTCAATTCAGTTCGCTCGTAAGAAGCAATTCAGTCTTCAGTTCACTCTTAAAAAGCAATTCAGTTCACGAATTGTTCAAGAAAAATCATTCAGTTCTCAGTTCACTCTTAAGAAGCAATTCAGTTCTCAGTTTGCTCTTAAAAAGCAATTCAGTTCACGAATGATTTAAGAAGAATCATTCAGTTTTCAGTTTGCTCTTAAGAAGCAATTTAGTTCTTAGTTCGCTTTTAAAGAGCAATTCAGTTCACGAATTGTTCAAGAAGAATCATTCAGTATTCAGCTTACTCATGAAGAGCAATCTAGCTCTCAATTCACTCAGAAGAAGCAATTCAGTTTTTCGTTTGTTCATAAGAAACAAATTTCGTTCAATCTTGTTCATCATCTAGAATAAGAAGCTTCTAGTCATATTCTTCAAATCATTCAAAAAGAATACTTCTTTAAAATCAAGTGTTGCAATTCTTTTTCTTCTAGAACTTTTAATGTCTTTTGAGCAGATTAATGCAATCAATCTTTTACATAACTTGACATAGTTAAGTTGAGAGCTTAATGCTTTGATCAAGCTACTTGCAACAAAAACATTGAAGTATTTAGCATTACTTTAAAGAAAATCGATGACTTTCTAAATCTTGATTCAGTCTCGTCTAATGAGTCAAAGTTGTGTGACGTGACTTGATCAGCTCAGTCTTTGTCTTGCTTCAAAAATAGCATCTATGTTAAAGATCACAGTCAAAGTCTTTGTCAAATGAAAAAGAAAATTCATTTGATTATATTTATGACTCAAGAAAATCTTGAGATCTATTGACAAAGCAAGAACGTTGACTCAGTTACAATTCTTTCGCTCAGATACTTTGAGTTTCTGAATATTTTCTTCAAGAAGAACGTTGATATCTTGTCTTTACATTGAGTTCGCAATCATGTCATACATCTTAAAGAAGATGCTCAACCTTCAGTCTTTGCTTTGTACAACATGAGTCGTGATGAAATTCTAGAACTTCAACGTTATTTAGATGAAAATCTGAGCAAAGAGTTCATTTGAGTCAGTCGCTTTCAGATGATTGCTTCTGTTCTCTTTGTCAAGAAATCTGAAGAAGAACTTTGCTTCTGTGTAAACTATCAAGATCTGAACACTATCATCATCAAAAATCGATATTCTTTGTCTCTGATCTCAGAAACGCTCAATCATTTAAGTCAAATCAAAATCTTTATCAAGCTTGATATCATCTTCGCGTTCAATCATCTTCAAATCAAAGAAGAAGACGAAGCTTTCATCATCTTTTGCACTCAATTTGAATTATTCAAGTATTTAGTCATGCTCTTTAATTTATGCAATGAACTCATCTTGTTTCAGAAGTATATCAACAATACTCTTTGTAAGCATTTAAATAAGTTCTGTATTGCTTATCTGAATAATATCTTGATTTATTTGAACAATAAACTCAAGCACAAGATTTATGTCAAACTCATTCTGCGAAAGCTGTAAGAAGCAGATCTTCAGATGAATATAATCAAATGCAAGTTTCATGTCATTCAAGTTTCATATCTAGAATTGATAATCATTATTGAAGAAGTCAAGATAAACTCATTCAAGATAGACATCATTGTCAACTGACTTACGTTGATTAACATTAAAGACGTTCAGAGTTTTCTAGATTTCGCGAACTTCTATAAAAGATTTATCTACAACTATAGCAGAATAGTTAACTTGCTCACTCATCTCATCAGAAAGATCAAACTCTTTGTCTAATCTCAGAAATGTCAGAAAACATTCAACATTCTTAAGAAAGTGTTCACTTTCAATGTTATTCTACATCATTACAATTCAGATCACAAGATTGTGATAGAAATTGATGCTTTGAACTATGTGTTCAAAGACATTCTCTTTCAGTATGATGAGAATGAAGTTCTTCATTCAGTCACTTACTTTTTCAAGAAGCATAATTTAGTTGAGTGTAACTACGAGATTTATGATAAAAAACTCATGATCATTGTTCACACATTTGAAGAATGACGCTCAGAGCTTGAAGATTCTATCTGTTCTGTCAAGATGATCACAGATCACAAAAATCTTAAGTATTTCATGTCAACTAAAGAGTTAAGTCGTCATCAAGCTCATTGAAGTGAGTTTCTATCTAGATTTAACTATTGCATCACATATCATTTCAACAAGATCGATGATAAATTGAATGCTTTGACACGTTGCTCAAAAGATCTTTTTAAGAAGAAAAATACATTCAATTCTTGACATCAATATCAACATCAGACAATTTTGAAAATTCATGTTTTAGATTTTAAAATTGTTAAGAATCTCATCTTCAATGCTCTTGACATCAAAGTCATGATGCTTCAGTTACAAATCATCGTCTTAGATTCAGTTCAGTTACATCTGTTTTCAATCTTTTCAGTTTCTTCGCTGACTTTAACTTTCATGAATCTAGAAGTTGAAGAATTCAACGTTGAAAACATCAAATTTCATCTAGAATCTCAGCTAGATTAAGACATTTCAAACCTTAATGAAGATTCTGTTGATACTTTCACTCAGACACTGTGAGAACAAGTCAAAGTCAATGACACGTTTGCAGTTCAAATAATCGAAGTGCTTTGCAATGAAGCACATCATTATAACAAGATTTCTCTAGTTGAATGTGAAGAACACAAGAATCATCTGTACTTTCAAGAGAGAAGATATGTACTCAACTTTGATAAACTACGTCTTTGTATTATTCAGCTCACTCACGACAATGTCATCAATGATCATTCAGAAAGAGTCAAGAGCTATGAACTGATCAGTCAAGTTTATTGATGACTCAACATATATAAGTATGTTCAGCGCTTCGTACGAAACTGTCACATGTGTACACATTTCAAGCTCTTTAGACAACGAACTCAAGAATGATTGCATTCTCTCTCAGTCTTCGAACATCACTGACGTGATGTCTTCATGAACTATGTAGATTCTTTATCGCTCAGTATCTTCATGAATATCATATATAAATATGTGCTAGTCTTTGTTGATCATTTTAGCAAAATGAGACATTTAGTTTTCATCATTTTTATAAAAGTTGAAGAAGTTATCAACAGCTTTTATGCTTATGTTTGAAAACATCATGATTTACTTGAGTTCTTCATGTCTGATTGAGACACACAATTCATCTTCAATGTCTGAAAGCATATGTGTAAAATGTTGAAGATAGACATTAAATTATTCACAGCATATCATTTTAAGATTGATGATTAAATCAAGAGATTCAATGCTGTCATAAAGCATTATCTTCAAGTCTATATCAACTACATGCAAGATGACTGAACTAAGTGACTTCTTGAAGTTGAATTCGCGATCAATAACACATCTTTGTCAATCACTTTAGCATCATTCTTCTTGATCAATTTGAATCAAAATTCACGTTTAAACTTTAAGTTTTCTGAGTCTCTGCTTGAGAATCTTATGTTTCAAGCTCGAAACAAGTTAATCAATGTCAAAAATTCATCAAGAAGATGAAGAAACTAACTGAGCATTTATGTGATGAGATGCTTATAGCTCAGATCATTTATGAATTCAATGTCAATCTCTCTTGTTGTTCTTGTTCTAAATACTTCGTTGAAGATGAAGTCTGACTGAATGCTTGCAATCTCAGCATTGCTTACTTTGCTGTCAAGTTAAATGATTATAACGTTGACTTCTTCAAGATCAAGTGTGTCTTCAAGAACAATTTTCTGATCATTGAGTTAAATCTTTCAGCATTCATGAAAATTCATTCAATCTTTCATGTCATTTTTCTGAGTCATATCGCAAGTGATTTTCTTTTGAGTCAACGTCAGAAATTTTGAGAACTCATTATCATCAAGAATGACGAAAGATTCTGATATGTAAACAGCATACTAAACTTCAAGCGTGATAGATGCTATAGCTCATCTCTGCTCAAGTATTATATTGATTGAAAAGATCATTTTTCTACTTGAGAGTCTTTTCATCTTCTGAATAATTGTGAGCAAACGCTCAATGAATATCATCTCGTCAATTCTGCCGTCGAAGAATCACATGTACTGTCATGTGTGATGTCTCAATGTCAATGTCAAGAACTTTAAGTTCAATCTTCATCATCTCAATCTAGCTCAGATCTGATTCAGATCTTGTCTAGATCTGATTTAAATCTGACTCAAATGTATTTTAGTCTTGTCTGTGCATCATCATATTAAACTGCATTTCGTCTTTCTCTTGCTCAGATTTGATTCAGATCTTGTCTAGATTTGATTCAGACATTTTGTTTAAATCTGACTCAGATGTGATTCAGATGTGTTTTAATTTCAGTGCTTCATCACTATAAAATGCGTCTCACTTTATCATGTCTCATCTTCATCTCACTCTGTCTCGCTCAAATCTGACTCAAATGTGACTCAGATGTATTTTCATCTCATCAATGCTTCATTACTATAAAATGCGTCTCGCTGTATTTCATCTTGTCATCATTTTTAATTCTTTCTCGTCTCATCTCACTCTCGTCTTGTCTCATTTATATCTCGTCTCATTTAGTTTCAATTCTCATCTCATCTTGTTCTTTTCATCATCTTGCAGAAGCTCAGTCTTTGAAAGAATAGTTACTGTCATGATGTCAGATCATTATTTCAGCTCAGAGCATAAAATATGTTGTCAACTCAATTTAGTATCATCGATATTTTAGAAAGTCTTGATTCATTGAACTAAGTCACTAATTTAGTTATCATCATCTTAGTTTAGTCACATCAAAATCTGTTTCATGTCTTTACAATCTTAAGTTATAAAACTGCTGCTCAGTTCTGACATTACTTAATTCATGTATAATAATAATAATAATAATAATAATAATAATAATAATAATAATAATAATAATAATAATAATAATAATAAATTCATACATTCTTGTGACATCGATTAGATTGACTCATGAGAAACTTTATGCTATCTGTATCGAGTGAACAAAATTCTCTGAGGTAGAAAATCACTCGCAGTCTACACGACTGCTTCACGCAGTCGAAACAGTGAGTTTTGAGACTATGTATCAAATTTGTTCGCGTTGATTGCACGTTAGAGAACGAGTGTTCTAGTCACTCTAAATTGCTTCAAGAGCTTCGTTTTCATCATCATCTTTGCTACTGCTTTGAGACTCTTTGTGATGATGATGATTATTTGATAGTTCAAGAAGTCAGCATCTTGTAGCATTCTTGATCGCAGATGCAATCAGTTCAAGCAATGCATGAGTACATGCTTCGTTGTCTGATGACTTCATTCGCAGTCACATCGCGAGCTATTTGTGCCTGAAATGTTTCTAGAGTGCAGATAAGCATTCAGATCTATGCGTTCAATTCTGATGTGCATTGCGAGAATGCTTTCTGCTTTCTGAAGATCATCACGCATCTTTATCGTCTTATTGCTCAGATGCAACCTTTGTGCTAAGATTGTGTTGACATCTGCGACGCGTTCTCTGTACTTTTCTCATCGTTGATTTCATTGATCTTTGTGATACTGCGTTATTGCAATGCTATCGCTTGTTGAAATCATTGTGAAGAAGAGAGTGTGTCGTCTGCGTCTCAACTGTATCTTCGCATCTTCTTGAATGAAGACATTCAGAAGTATCATTTTCTTAATGATGAGTGAGCGAGAAATGACGCGATTAACTTTCGTCAAACGAACGCGTATTAGTTCGCATGCTTGTCTGATCTCTTGCGTTTAATCGTTGACTCGACTGTGTAACGTGACCTTGTTTTATAGCATGTTCAGATGAACATGTAGCGAACTTGTGTATGTTTCTGCCTCTAGAGTTTCGATGTTTACTCTTTTGAATGCTTCTGCTACGTGACGCAGAGTCTGATTCTGAAGTGTTTCTAGTTTGCATTCTTTGTTCAACAGTTCATCTTTCTTGTCGCGCTAATGTCAGACTGACGCTTTGAATGCGATTTCTGATCTCACTACTGCTGAGTATACTTGTCTCGCTTTTGTGAAAATAGCTTTTCATGTGAAAACTTCAAGATGACTAAGTGTCAGCATTCTTGTGACGTAATTCGTCTCTATTTGTCGAAGATGCGCGTTTCATTGCAGTTTCATGTTCAGTTGCATCTCTAGAACTTGTACGTCTGATTTCGATTTGATAACTGAGCTTTCTATTTGTATGCTAGTTATCATGTCAAATCTTTTCGATTTTCTAGTGAAATGCGTAAGCTCGTACTTTTCTGATGCAAACGTTGTGTCATGAGTGCAAGCTCATTTCACGCAGACGTTGTGTGCTTTGCTCAGTGTTCTGCAGATTTCTTCAGTGAATCTGTCGTAGACTAGAATGTTAATATTGTTTACAAAGTCAAGCACTTCGATTTTAATTTTCAGTGCTTCGCATTTTTCAATTAAACTTACGTTGAAGAATAGAAAGAGAATTGATGAAATGAGAAATCTCTGCGATATGTCTGCGTTTACCTCGCGCATGTTGCTTGTTTGTTCGTCGAATATTAGCGACGTCTCTCGATTCTTTAGAAAGCTGCGTGTTCATTCAATTATGTAGCTTGACGTTCTTTTCATTTTCAGCGTGTGCAGAAGTCTGACGTGTGAGACTTGATTGAACACTTCGACGACGTCTAAGCTTAGCATGAAGATCACATATTTGATTTCACAGTCTCACACTGTGTGAACTTGATCTACTAGTAGATTTAACGTCGAGATCACGAATCACTTGCGTCTCGCTTTCATTTGAGCATTTGATAGCATGCGATGAGTCTCGACTATGTCACTCAGTCTTTTGATCATGATCGACTTCAGCGCTTTGCTCATGATATTGAGCAAAGCAATGAATCGATACGTCTTTGAATCAATATAGTCGCTTTTCTTCTATTTGCGTAGTACTATTGTCTGAGTCTTTTTGAACTGCTTCGAATGATACTTGTGTGTTATGCATACGTTGAATAAACTCGTCAGTACTGAGGTCAGTTCTGCGAGATTCGCTTGAAGCGCTCTGTTTGAAATATCTGAAGCGCTTGACGCTTTGTCTGCTTTTACTTGTCTGATTGTCTGCTTCACTTCATCTTCTGTGATGCGTGAATTGAATGAGACTGTCAGAGATATGAATGATTCTGCGATGTCGCTGACATTCGCTTGAGAAGGTGAGGAAAAGAACTTTTCTCGCAGTATCTCGATTTTTTCCTCGAACGTTGTTGTCATATGATTGATGTCGCTTCGCTTCAGTGACGAAAACTGAGAAAGCTTTTTAGGTAGTTGACTTTCGATTCTAGCTCATTTTGCTTGATGATTTTTTTGATTGTACATTTAACATTTTATATTAAACAAATCTTTGCTATAACATAATAAAGCATGTAAGCTTAACTTCAATGATGAGTTAAGTTTAATTGATCAATGAAATTTCTTTCATTTCGAATAAATCTTCTTATTGATTTTATCTTGATCATGCAAGTCTTCATCTCAAGATCATTTCAATGACAAGATGCACTATCTTTGTAAGTTGATTTTCAATCAAGCAATAAGATTGATTAATGCATTTCATATGATAAAAATCGACTGCACATTAGTAATAATCATACATAGCGCAGATTTCAACTTGATGAATAAATGAGTTCATTTATGTTCATCACTATACAATGAAAGTTGATGTTTTAAAATGTTCAGATAAATTGCAAACATTCATATTATTTGATTCAAGTGTTGCAATACATTTACATATTGCTGAATCATATTTATATCTTGATTTATTAAGTTCTTGATTAAATTGAGAAGAAAGTGAATAAAATTAAATCACATCTGCTGAGTTGCAAACATAGTTTCTTCATAATTAAATCAAAGTTTCTTTGATTCATTCTTAAGATAAATTATGCAGTATAAAATCTTTTTCTTATTACTTTTAAGATTAATAATGAGATTTATCTGTATATGATGTTGACTACGAATCTTTCAATTTTATTCTGTGTTTAAATAATAATAATAATAATAATTCATACATTTTTGTGACGTTGATTAAGTCGATTCATGAGGGGAAATTTATGCTATGTGTGTTGAGTGAACAAAATTCTCTGAGATAGAAAATCGCTCGCTGTCTATACGACTGCTACACGCAGTTGAGATGATAAAACTGAGACTATGTATCAAATTTGTTCGCGATGATTGCACGTTAGAGAGTGAGTGTTCTTTTCACTCTAAACTGCTTCAGCAGCTTCGTTTTCATCATTATTCTCGCTGTTGTTCTGAGACTCTTCGTGATTGAAACAATGATTTAATAGTTCATGAAGTCAACGTCTCATAACATATTTAATCGAAGATGCGTTCAATTCAAGCAGTGCATCAGAATATGCTTGACTGTCTGATGACTTCATTCGCAGTTGCATCGAGAACTATTCGCGCTCAACATGTTTCTTGAGTGCAGATAAACATTTAGCTTTATGCGTTTAATTCTGATGTAAGTTGCAAGAATGCTTTCAATCTTCTGTAAATCATTACGCATCTTTATTGACTTCTTGAATAAATGAGATCTTTAAGCGAAAAATGCATTAATGTCTGCAATGCGTTTTTTGTAGTTTTCTCATCGAAGATTTCATTGACTTTTGTGAAACTGTGCAATTGCATGTTCACTCGTTTAAGTTGATATTAAGAAGTTGAGTTGTTTGCATCTAAACTGTATCTTTGCTTCTTTGTGAATTGAAACGTTCAGAAACATCATTTTTTTGAAAATCAAGAAGCGAGAAATGAGTTTATTAGTTTCTATCAGATGAGCACGTATGATTTTGCATGCTCATCAAGTCTTCTGTGTTCTGTTGTCAATTCAACTGCGTAGTGTGACTTGATTTTGTAGCTTGTTCAGATGAACATGTAGCAAGAATGTATATGTTTCGACTTTTAGCATTTTGATGTTCACTTTTCTGAAGACGTTAATCACATGATGCAACGCTTGATTCTGAAGAGTTTCTAGTCTTCATTTTGTATTCAACAATTTCTCTTCTTTATTGCGTTAATGTCATATTGATGCTTTGAATGTCATTTTCAATCTTATCATTGCTGAGTATATTTATCTTGCTTTTGCGAATGTAACTTCTCAGATGAAGATCTCAAGTTGACTAAGCATCAGCATCTTGATGACGTGATCTGCTTCTATTTGACGAAGATGCAAATCTCATCATAGTTTCGTGTTCAGTTACACTTCAAGAACTTGTATGTTCGATTTCAACTTTATTATCGAGTTTTCTATGTGTAAACTGACTGTCATGTCAAATCTTTTTAACTTATAAATGAAGTGTGTAAATTTATATTTCTCTGAAGTGAACGTAGCATCATGAATTCAAGCTCACTTTGCACAGACGTTATGTGCTCAACTTAATGATTTGTAGATTGATTCTGTGATTTTGTCATAAATCAGAATATTGATGTCATTTACAAAGTTAAGCACTTCGATTTTGATTTCTAGAGTTTCGCATTTTTTGATTAAGCTTGCGTTAAAAAATAGAAAGAAAATCGATGATATGAGAAATTTCTGCAATATGTCAGCATTTACTTGTCACATCGTGCTGATTTGTTCATTGAACATCAGCAATGACTCTCTGTTCTTCAGAAAGCTGCAAGTTCATTCAACTATGTAGTTCAATGTTTTTCTCATTCTCAAAGTATGCAGAAGTCTAATGTGCAAGACATGATTGAACATTTCAGCGATGTCTAGACTAAGCATGAAGATCACGTACTTGATTTTGCAGTCTTATACTGCGTGTACTTGATCTACTAGTAGATTCAGCGCTGAGATCATGAATCACTTGCATCTCACTCTTATTTGAGCATTCAAAAGCATGTGATAAATCACAGTAATGTCACTTAATCTTTTGATCATGATTGATTTCAGTGTCTTATTCATGATGTCTAGCAGAGCAATGAGTCAATACATCTTTAAGTCAATGTAGTTGCTCTTCTTTGATTTATGTAGTATTATTGTCTGAGCTTTTTTGAACTGCTTTGAATAATATTTGTGAGTTACACATACGTTAAACAAACTGATTAATATCAAAGTCAGTTCTGTTAAATTTGCTTGAAGCGCTTTATTTGAAATTTCAAATGCGTCTGACACTTTGTTGACTTTTACTCATCAAATCATCTATCTCATCTCATCTTGTGATAAGACTGAATTGAATGATACTGTCAGCAATATAAATGATCTCAAAATGTTGCTGATGTTTGCTTAAAATGATGATGAAAAGAATTTCTTTTGTAGCATCTCTGTTTTTTCTTTGAATGAATCTGCTATGTGATCGAAATCGTCGCTCTTTAATGATGAAAACTGAGAAAGTTTCTTGAGTAACTGACTTTCAATTCTGACTCATTTTGCGAAACATCAAATCAATTTCAATTTGTTGCTCAGCTTATGCATCTGTGATCTAAAATGTAAATGTTTTGTTTCTTTAATGATCTTGTTTTTGTGATCATTGTATTTCAGATAGTCGTTTCATGTCTCTAAAGTACTCTGCAATTTTTATACAATTCATAGTCATCATGATTTCATTACGACTTTCGAGCAGATCTGATTTCAAAAGTCTCATGCTCAATTCAATGACTTTGCTCAAGAAGTAGACTTCTTGATGACTTCTTGTAGCACATAAGTGATCTCAGTTACTCTGTCATCTATTATTGTCTTGTTGTCAAAAGAATAATCAACAAGAAAATGTATTCTTAAATGAGCATTTAATGCTTCTGTGTTCATTTTCTTTCATAATCAACAAGTCGTGAGCTGCACGAAAGATGTGCATAAACACAACTTCGTGATAATTGAAAGATGATCAAATTCTTGATGTAGATCAGTTCTCATCTTGCATTTGTATATCATGAATTGAATTTTCTTGCTGTCAAACGCTAGATTTATTATTGTGAGCTGATTATGAGTCTCTTTAGTAATTGTGTTTGATTCAAGCAATAGCTTTAGTCTTGCATTCATAATGATGTCTAGTAGAGCATCAGTCACTATGTGACGAGTAAAGCATCTTCTGCCTTCTCAGTGTAAATGATGCAGATTAAAATCTTCTACAATTAGCTGTTTGCAGTCATCTTTAATTAGTTTGTTCAGATGAGAAATAGTAAATGATTCTTCTGTAAAAATGATAAACAGCAAGCACGAATTGTAGATGTTTATGAGTCATAGCATCTGTATCTCATCTTTCAAGTTACTAGTTTGTAGCTTATTTGAGCAGATGTTCGATTTAATAATTTTCATCACTCATTGATTGAGTTTTAGATGCTTGTTGACATAAATGCATGTTCTTGCTTGAAGTGATGAGTCTTTCACTAGATGAAAGAAGTTGTGAATCAAGCTAAACATCTGCAAAACATTGATGTTGCAATCTTGTTTCTGAATGATTATTATGTTGAATTTACGAATTTCTCTGTTTATCAGAAATGATTTTTGAATTTTCAATGACTTTCTGATGTTGTACTGTAGAATTCGCAGAAAGATTTGATTCATCATAGAGATATCTGTAGCTGTTGTTGACTCTGTGCAAAGACAGCTTTTTGTATGCTTTTAATCATCAAGAATCTTTCGCATTTTCTGATTTGTTGCTTCTGTGTCTGTTCAGACGTTATGTTTTCTGAGTTGCTAATTACGCATGAAGAGCAATCAACTCGTCTTTTCTTGACTTTCATCACTTGTTATGTTGACTCGTCGACGTCTCGACTGCTTGTTGTCGTTAAGATGTTTATTGAACTCGATGAATTCATTGAACTCACAAGATTCATTGAACTCAAGAAGTTCAGAAAGAAAGAAGAGAATGAGCAATTGTCTTTCAATGCTTCAAAATATCTGATTGATCTGTTTTGAAAGATTTCTTCTGATTGCTTTATCTGTAGTTTTCACTTGAGACATGAGTGTCTTCAGAGTTTGTGACTATCGTTGCAGTTCGTGCATCGTCTTTTATTCATTAACACAGCGCATTCTTTGATGTGATGTTTATCTGCGCATTTGAAGCAACACTCTTCGTTTTTGCAGAATCTAGCTACATGATCAAAATCAAAGCATTTATAGCATTGTGTGATACAACAGTTTCTTTTAAACAACTTGCATGAGCATTCTTGATATGAGTTCAGCATGTCTACATCTAGCAGTTGATTTATCATCATTTTGATCACAATCTCTATGATGAGTGATAAGTGAATCTTTTCACTTTCAACTATCTTCTTGAGTTAAGCTATTCTTAACATCTTTAGATCTTCATAAAGTTTCACATTGTCTTTCATCAATCTTTTAATGATCATCTTCTGATTGCTTGTGTTCAGTGTGATGTATACATCATGTGTCAATATCGCGAAGCTTCAACGCATTACATGCGCTGAGCTTGCAATTCTCTTCACTCATGTCTGAAACTTTTCTAGAACTGCTTGAGCTTTCAAACTCATCACGTGAAGTGTGATGTCTTCGCTTTCAAGCTTGCGAAGTAACACTATTAAATCTTGTTGCATCATTGACACACATGCAATTTCTTGAAAGATCTGATCGATTGATCTCTTTTGTATCTCTTTCACTTCTTTTCTCTTCACTATTTTTACTAGAATCTCACGCCTTTTGTGAAGCAATGACAGATCATTTTTGAGTCGCTGCTTTCTCATTGTCGTTTCTTTTTTTACTACATTGATTCATGATGATGTTTTGAATGTGAAACGCGTATTTTCTTATGTTTGTAGTTGTTTATTAAGAAGTTGAATGAATGTCTTTAACTTCTGTACATTTTTCATGATGAACACATCTTGATTTTCAATCTTTCTTTCTGAGACATTTCGAAGACGTTGAATCAGCTTTAAGATCACTTCTTTTCATGAGTGATCTTTGTTCTTCTCTTTCTTTAACGTTAATGTCTGTGTTAGTAAATCAATGATGCTGATAACTTTTATCTCGTTATTGCGTAAGTGTTTAAATCTCACGTTGCTGTCTTTCTGCAACAAGTCAACGCTGCTCGCAATCGTCATTGAATTAGCATTACTGCTGCTCATGCAATTCATCATCGTTTATTCGTCTACTCGATTTTTTCTCTCTCGTTTATAATGTTCTTTTCAAAAGTTTGTTTTGCGCGCGTTGTGATTATTCTTTATTTCTGTGTTTAAATAAAAGTTAGAAAAGTCAAGAGATTTTAATTTAACGCAGTTTGAACGAAGTTAAAACGTTGCGTAATTAAGAAAGCTGTCATGCAGAGTTTTCATTTATGCGACAACATTTTTTCTAACAGCTACATTTCATAAAGATGATAAATGACAAGTTGAGATCAGTAAAAGATAAAAAGATACTACTAGTAGTTAAATGATTTAAATGATGAGTCTTGAGATTATGATTACAAGTGATCAAAGAATTGAGAACTCATTGACTGCGCTGATATGCTAAAATGTCTCTACTTACATTGACAATGCTGTTATCAGTAAATGATGAAAAGATACTAGATGAAATAAATGAATCAAATGATGAGTCTTGAGTTTATGATTACATATGACTGAAGAAGTAGTGACTTATTAACTGCGCTGATATACTGAGAAAACTCGCTGAACTCAACTTTTATACTTCTAACATCATGTCAAGTTTCATCATCATGAACAATCAATTGCTCATTAAAAATGATTGAAATTGCATTTTGAATATGCATTCTTTATCATCAATCAAAATCAAGCATCAAACAATTATGATTGCATTTTTTTCATTTTTTCATTAAGTGCATGCAGTTTATGACTATGATATTGTTTAGACGTTGTGTATATGCTACGTTACATGTAATCTGATTAAAGTCGCTGCTTTATATCTTTTCGTTGATCAATCACATTGATAGTTTGCATATACAAGCGCTCTCGCTTAAACTCTTGTCATCGTACTTTCGTTTTTCTTCATCTCTTCGCACTCTTTACGTTCTACTCTTTCGTTTCTAATAAATTTTTTTTCTTTTTCTCATTAAGTGCATGCAGTCTATGACTATGATACTATTTAGACGCTGTGTGTATTCTAAATTACATGTAATCTAGTCATAATCGCTGCTGTATATCTTTTCATTGAACAGTCACATCAATAGAGTGTGCATACAAGCGTGTGAACTGTTTATATCATCAAGTGATCATCTAAACAACTCAAAATTGTGAAAGCTGATCACTTCAATGTAAACTTTCAACTTGTTTATATGATCATTAAGCTAAGTGAGCTAAATGAGCTTTGATCTGTGTAAAGAAAAGCTGATCATAAATGAGCTTTGATTTATGTATTTGTGACACATGTGAATTGATCAGCAAATCGAAATCGATTGATTTACTGCGTTGCACAGATGTGTATGTATGCAAAAGCTGAGTCATGTTCTTACAATGACTATGTGATTGTCGTATATTAGTTGCAGCGCGTGCGCAAAGACGTTGCTGTCGTTCTGTGTATATGAGCAAAGACTGTGTTGTGTCTTCGCAGTGTATGTAATTGCGATGCATGTATCTCGATTTAATAAAGCGAAAAATCGGTCGATTTACTGCATCACATGAGTGTGTATGTGTGCAAAAGCTGAATCATGTCTTCACAATGTATATGTGTGTGATGTATATGAGTTGCAGCGTGTGCGCAAAGACGTTGCTGTTATTCTGTGTATATGAGCAAAGACTGTGTCATGTTTTCGCAATGTATGTGATTGCAATGCATGTACATCGATCTGATAAAGCGAAAAATCGATCAATTTACTGCATCACGTAGACGTGTAAATGCGCAAAAGCTGAATCGTGCCTTCGCAGTATATGTGTATATATCATATATGAGCTCGACGTGTGAATAAAGCGCTGTTACTGCTCTGTGTGTGATTGCGCTGCGTGTAAATCGGTCTGAAAATGCGAAAAATCAATCGATTTACTGCATCACGTCTGTCTGCATATGCGCAAAAGCTGAGTCGTGCCTTCGCAATATATATGTATATGTTGTATATGAATTCAACATGTGAATAAAACGCTGTTACTGCTTTGTGTGTGATTGCGTTGCATGTAAATTGATCTGAAAATGCGAAAAATTGATCGATTTACTGCATCACGTCTGTCTGTATATGCGCAAAAGCTGAGTTGTGTCTTCACAGTATATATATATATGTTGTATATGAATTGCAGCATGTATGCAAAGATGTTGCTGTTCTTCTGTGTATATGTGAGCTTCAATGTGTTGATGACTGCATTGTTATTGTCTCGCTTTTTGACTGTGTGTAAGCTCAACATGTGACTAAAGCACTGTTACTGCTTTGTTGATGTTGATGAGATTGTTCAGCTCTTCTGACAAGCATAGCTTGCAGAAGATTCATAGTCAGCATCTTATACAGATAAATCTTGTTGTCGATCTTTAATAATCATTTTCTTGTTGCAATTCAAGTATTTTTCAAATACTTTAATGTTGCAATTCTTTCAATCTTGATAATGAACAGTGTTAATATAGTATCTGTGTTTTTGAGCTGAGCTTTTTTCTTAAGCTTTATCTGCTCTGCTTTATAATGTCTGCAGTTCAGCAGTAAATGCTTCAACGTTTGTCTTGCATTGCATATTTCATAGCATTTGTTTGAATTATTCTCTGATAATCGATGCAAATAGCTCTTGAAATAATCATGTTTCATTTTCAGCTGAATAAAGATTGAAAACATTAGTCTATTGATTTTTCTAAGCTCTTTTAGTGATTTATAACTTAAATTCACATTCGATATGTTCTTTTGATACTGATTTTTCAAATCTTTAATCATTATAATTTCATTTCTTTGCAAATTTGCTTTTTGACGAAGCTTATGATGATTGCTTTTGTGTTGTTGATAACTGATAATTCTTGAGCAGCGCTTTTGATCAATTAATCTGCTTTTTCATTCCCAATAATGCTCTTGCGACTTGATATTCACTGTATGCAAATTTGACACTGATTCTGATGTAAATTAATCAAGTTTTGTCGTATGTCATCGAATAACTTCACATTGACGTTGCTCTTTACATTTAGTCTTTGCAAAGTCATTTGACTGTTCATGTACACTCAAATTTCGCTGTTTTTGAGTGCTTTTTCGCTGCATATTGCGATTGCATCGCTAATAGCTTGCAGTTTCGCTTTCATTATGATGATTTTGTCTGAAACGCTTGTCGCTTTGCTGCATTTAACGAGTTCATACGTAAATATCACTGTTATTTTGACAAGAGCTGAAATTCATGCAATTGACAACAGTGATCTATCGAAGCATATGATATATCAAACTTCACAGATGATTGCATCGCAAGTCAAAAATCGAAAATCGAAATTTTTCGCGCTCATGCAGATCAAAATCGACGACGAAACGAGAGTTCATCAACGCAAAAGAAAGAATCATCAATTTAGACAGTAATTTGATTGATAAATCGAAGAGCAAACTCACATGAAAAAAACAAGTCATCAATCGACTTTAGAACAGCACAGAAGACTGCATACTGATGCAAAAATCGAAATCAAACTCTTTTGTGTTCAAAGATTGCACAGAAAACAATGTTGTTTCAAAAAAGTACAGCATTTCTTATCAAATCACTATCTGTTTTACCTTTTCTTGATGTGCAAGACAATAAGTCGAGATTAGTCGTTACTATTCTGAGCGAGATAATGCAACTACTTCAATACATGAAATATAAAGCAATTGCATCAAGCATTTTCTATCAAAAAGAGTAATCTAGATTCTTGCAGACTAAATTTATATTATTTTCATCTGATATAAGTTGATAATAAAAGATGATTTATTGCAGATTTCAAAATAGAAATTGAAAGATCTTTACACTAAAGTTATTGTCTATGAGAAACGCTCTGAATAAAAGATTAAAGAAATATTTAAGTGATGTCAAGTGAATTTTCTAGAAGTTCGAAGCTCAAAACTCGAAAAACTCTCTATGAAAAGAAATATAAAGAGTCGCTTTATGCGCTTTTTCTCGCCCCGTTTCGCGAATAGTAACGCGAAACTCAGCAGAAGCAATAGCTCAGCGTCAGAACTTAAAACGTCGACGATAGAAATCAAAAAGTCAACGTTAGAGATTGAAACAGATCTATGAGACAAACTTAGCATGAGTTCGTCAACAAGCAAACAACTGCAGAACGACATTGTTGATTTATTTTGCAGTCAACAAAAATCGTTCACATCAGTAAATAGAAAAACGCAATACATGTTTAGTTCACTTGATGCATTAATGCTAAATTCACATGCAAACGCGCATAACAACAAGAATACAATCAATCTGTGAAATGCAAATTCGCAGCAAAAAGAGCAAACACAAGCGATTGTGAAATTCAAAGAAATGAAAAAGCGAAAAGCAATGAAAAGTTCGCAAAAAGAAGCTAGCATCGAAGTTAGTACAAGCAAGTGCTACGATGTCATCTCTAAAGAGATGCAAATAAAGAGACTGCGCGAAAGAATTGAATTCGCAGTCAATCAGCTAAGACAAGCAATATCAGAACAGAAAGAGACTATAAGTCATAGCTTAATCTACATTCGAAGAGCATGCAACGAAAGCATAGAAAACCCGATTCAGAAGCAAATTGATCGACTTCAAAGTCAAACAAACAACAAACTGAAGATCATTCTACAATTGATTCAACAAAATGCTGAAAACATCAAAAAGAGAATCAACGCAAAGCAAATGACAGAGAATTCGCAAATCTCGCAGAAGGCGCAGGTTTCGCAAACGTCGCAAGTCATGCAAAATTCGCAAAAACCAACGCAGAAGCTTACATATGCGTAAAAAGCAGCTCAAGTCACAAGCGCAAATGCAAATGCAAACACAAATGCAAATGCAAATGCAAATGCAAATGCAAATGCAAATGCAAATGCAAATGCAAATGCAAATGCAGGCGAATGAAATCTGATTATCAAGAAATTCTTGCCAAAATCACAAGAAATATCGTATCGCGAAAAAAGACTCATTGTCAATCTCAAAAATGAGAACTGAACTTTAAAGACGATGAAAATGCGAGATTCGATGAATAACACATTGAAAAAGGCGAAAATCGATCTAATAGTCGTCACGATAGTCAAAACGCAAAAGAAAAACAATATTGTTCTGAC
>JAABUR0100000770.1_pt1 | contig 64741 bp, 60 predicted proteins | sample 5560091 | NCBI WGS metagenome assembly JAABUR01 (sample SAMN10711879, study PRJNA513375) | rock metagenome | isolation source: Antarctica rocks | place: Antarctica: Victoria Land, University Valley sud
TGGTCAGATGCGCGACGCTGAACCGGATGACGCACTTGGGAATGCCCGACAGCTATGCTGCATAAGCGATGGTTGAGTTCAATTGTGGAAGAGGCTACGCTCATTTTCCATTTATGCAACAAAGTCGTTAAGGTCTGCAAAAAACTCTATGACAAAACGCATTGCCCTCGTGACGCTACTCGTCACTGCCGCTTTTATCATCGTTTCCGCTCAATGGCGAAACGACTTTGCCGCGCCGCGCGTGGAGATCAACAGCCGCAATGAAGCAGCGATAGACAAGAGCGCGCAGCAATCCATCGACGCTCTGATTGATCGTGAATCGCCCGCGCTTCTTGCCACATACAAAATGCTGCACGCGCAGCCGGAACTTTCTTATCGCGAAGAAAAGACTTCCGCTTTCGTCGCCGCGCAACTACGCGCACTTGGCTTCACGGTCACCGATCACATAGGCAAATACGCGCGTCCTGAACTCGCGGGCTATGGCGTCGCAGGAGTTTTCAAGAACGGCGCAGGGCCGACGATTCTCGTGCGCACGGACATGGATGCGCTGCCCGTCGCGGAAGAAACAGGATTGGCTTACGCGAGCCGCGTTAAAACAAAAAATGCGAACGGCGAAGAAATCAGCGTGATGCACGCCTGCGGCCACGACGTGCATATCACTTCGTTTCTCGGCACAGCAAAATTGCTGCTTCAACTCAAAGATCAGTGGCACGGCACGCTCCTCCTTGTCGGCCAACCCGCCGAAGAAACAGGACTCGGCGCGAAAGCGATGCTCGGCGACAATCTTTACGGACGCATAGGGAAACCGGATTACGCACTTGCGCTTCACGATAATGCGACGCTTGCTTTCGGCAAGATCGGCTATACGGCGGGCTATGCGCTGGCGAGCGCCGATTCCGTCAACGTCACGATACGCGGCATCGGCGGACACGGCGCGGCTCCGCAAAACACGAAAGACCCGATTGTTGTCGCCGCGCAGTTCGTGATGGCGCTGCAAACCATCATCAGCCGCGAAGACTCGCCGCTCGATCCGGCCATCGTCACCGTCGGCTCGATTCACGGCGGCACGAAACACAACATCATCCCGAACGAAGTCAAACTTCAATTAACCGTCCGCACCTACAAAGCAGAAGTGCGAACGCGCATTCTCGCGTCCATCGAACGCATCGCCAAAGGACTCGCCATCGCCGCAGGCATTCCGCCCGAACTCGCTCCCACTGTTGAACTGGACACAGTGCCGCTCGAATCCACTTATAACAATCCTGAACTGACGATGAGATTAGCGAAGGCTTGGGAACGCTCCCTCGGCGCAGACAACGTTGTGCAGATTCCGCCCGCAATGGTCAGCGAAGACTTCGGCGCGTTCAGTCTCGACCATCAGATTCCGACGACGATTTTCTGGGTCGGCGCAGTCGATCCGTCGAAGATCGAAGAGAGCCGCCAAAGCAACACGCCCTTACCTTCGCTTCATTCGAGCAAGTTCGCGCCCGTGCCCGAACCAACAATCAAAACGGCGATCAAAGCAATGACAACAGCCGTGCTGGAATTAATGAAATCTTAGATGCGTGTGCTGTAGTAATTTACGCTGTGCTAATTAACGGGAGATGCCATGAGTAAGCTGTTGTGTATAGCATTTGTGTTGACCGCGCTGCCCGCCTTGAGCTTTGACTCCGCCGCGCAATCTACAACATCTTCTGCGTCGAAGGATGCCAGAACGACGGGTACAGCAATTATCAGCGGTCGCGTTACGGTTGAAGGTAAAGCGGCGGCGGGTGTCACGGTTGCAGCGGCCACTTCCGACTACGGCCCGGAGCGTAAAGTCTTCGGGCAGAGCGTGACGGATGCGGACGGGCATTTTCGGCTTACTAACATTCCGGCAGGGCGCATGACAGTGCAGGCGCTCGCCGAAGCTTTCGTTTTAGCGCAGGGCACAAGCTCTGAGGAGTCCGGCAAGACGATCACTGTAGCCGAAGGCGAGACGATTGAAAATCCTGAATTTACACTTGCGCGCGGCGGCGTTGTGACAGGACGCGTGACACAGTCGAACGGCCAACCCGTGATCGGCGAGCACGTTTCCATCGCGCTTGTCGATGAAGCCGGAAAGAAAGTTCCTTCCTTCTATTTTAATCCCTTTTTGTTCGATACAGACGACCGCGGTGTGTATCGTGTTTATGGCTTGCGCGCGGGGCGTTATCTAATCAGCGGCGGGCAAACGAAGGGCACGATTAGCATGGGTCGCGGCGGGCGCTTCTTTCCGCAGACGTTTCATCCCGGCGTGACCGACGAAGCGAAGGCGACGATTGTTGGAGTGACGGCGGGCGGCGAAGCGACAGGCGTTGACATTACGCTCGATCCGCCGAAACGCACTTACGTTGCGACAGGGCGCATCCTCAATGCAGAGACAGGCAAGCCCGTCCCTGATGTCAAATACGCTTACGGCACTTACAACGCGAGCGAAAAAATAATCGGCGCATTCGGTTTCAATAACACCGCGACTAACGCTAAAGGAGAATTTCGCATTGAAGGCTTGCTCCCGGATCAATACGCGGCCTTTGCATTTAACACAGGCGGCGACTCCGGCGCGCTCGCAGACTCTTATAGCGACTCGGCTATCTTTGAAATCACGGATGCTACTGTCACCGATCTCGAAATCAAGCTGCATCGCGGCGCGACGATCAGCGGCGGCGCCGTATTGGAGAATCCGAACGACAAAGCCGCCCTCGCGCAATTATCGAAGCTGCAACTTCATGCCAGCAACCCCAACCCGGAAATAAGTGCGTTTCGCTTCCAGTCTGACAGCATCAACGCTGACGGCAGCTTTCTTCTAAAGGGACTCCGCCCCGGCAAAACCAGAATCACGCTCGGCGGCTATCCGCCCGTCAAAGGCTTTTCGCTTGTGCGCGTCGAGCGCAACGGCGCAGAGCAACCGGATGGCATAGACGTCGGCGCGGGCGAGCAAATCAATGGCGTGCGCCTTGTGCTCGCTTATGGCAGCGGCGCGGTGCGCGGGCAAGTCGAAATCAAAAGCGGCGCACTGACGCTAAGGCGCGCGCCTTAGCGTCAGTGCGCATCGCTCCGGCGACTCACAGACGGGCAATTACGGCGTATGGGTCGATGAGCGCAATCGTTTCTTGATTGAAGGCTTGCCGTCGGGCACTTATGAATTGACGTTGAAGGCGCGAATCTTCGGTGCATCCGATGCCGCGCCGCCGCGCGATGTGGCTGCGCCCGTCAAGCAAACCGTCACCGTAACGGACGGCGCGGAAACACAAACATCGTTCACGCTCGACTTGAACGCAGGCAGCGAAGGGAAAACGCCATGATGTTTTATCTTCGAGCAACTCGCGTGCATCGCCTTGTTTTCGCTTTGCTGATGATGGCGAATTTCGCGCACGCGCAGAACAGCAATGCGCCACGCATGCCCGATAAAACAGAAGCGAAAAAAAGCGCCCGCGCGAATCCTGTTCGCACAGGTTCGATTTCAGGGCGCGTCTTGAACGACGGCGGACAGCCGCTCGCGGACGTCGCAGTTTATGCGGCAGCGGGCGCGCCAAACTCTTCGCACTCGGCGAACACGAATGCGGACGGTAACTTTCGTATCACAGATTTAACGCCCGCCGCATATAACATGACGGCGATCTTGCCCGGCTATGTGACAAAGCCGAATACATCTTTCTCAATCGACTCCGGTCAGGAAGAATCTCGTCGTTATTATCTCGACGATAACGCAACGCTGACCATGATTAAAGGCGCGGTGATTACCGGCAAAGTGTTGAATGCTGCGGGCGAGGCAGTCGTCGGCGTGCGCGTGCAGGCGCTCCGCATACGCGACGCAAACAATCGCCCCGACATCCCGCAGGAATATTATTACCAGTACGCACGGCAAACCGATGATCGCGGCATTTATCGCATATACGGATTAGCAGCGGGCACTTACATTATCGCTATCGGCGGCGATCCGTTCTTTGGCGGCTACAAATTAACGGCCTACGATGCGGACGCGAAGACTTATTATCCATCGGCGGCGACGCGTGACACGGCGGGCGAAATTGCCGCGCGCGCGGGCGAAGAAGCGAGCAGTATAGACATACGTTATCGCGGCGAGCGCGGCCACACGGTGAGCGGCACAATCCTCAATGCTCCCGCCGCAAAGTCAGGCTTCACCAACATTAACGTTACGATTTATCACTCTTCAAACGGAACGGTTGAAGCATCCACGTATTTGTATAATGAGACAGTTAAAGGATTCGCCTTCGACGGCGTCGCCGACGGTGAGTATGATGTCTCGGCGCAGAGCAATAGCTTGAGCGAAGATAGTATTGGCATGAAGTCTGTGCTCACCCATGTCTCACTGCGCGGCGCTGACGTAAGTGGATTAAAACTCGCGCTCCAACCGCTCGGCTCGATCAAAGGCCGCGTTCGTTTTACGGAAGCACCAAACACAACGCCGCTGTGCGCCGCAAACAAACGCCCGCCCGCTTCGCCGCCGGAAATTGTGCTCAATGCGCGCCGCGATGAAAAGGACGCAGCGAAGAAACGAGTGCCGCCCGTTGCGCCATCCGGATTTTTCGCCACGCCGAACGCCGACGGAGATTTTACAATACGCAATCTTGAAGCGGGACGTTATCGCTTACATGTGCGCCCGCCGAACGAGACTTTGTATGTCGCTTCGATTGAAAGCGGCGCGCCAATTAACAAGCCACTCAATGAAACATTCGCGCTGCAATCCGGCGAGCGAAAGGAAGGCTTAACGATTACATTGGCGGGCGGCGCGGCGCAATTCGGCGGGCGCGTTGTCGCTGCTGTTGAGACTTCACTGCTGCCCGCGCAACTACGCGTTTACCTTGTGCCGCTTGAACCCGAACGCATTGCCGACGCACTGCGCTACGCCGAAACTTTCGTGGATCGAGACGGTGCGTTCGCCTTCAAAAACATCGCGCCCGGACGCTATAAGGTAATCGCACGCCAATCGGAAGAAGCAGTTTCAGGCGAGACAGCGGCGGCAGGAAGTGAAGCACGGCGGCCAACTTTATGGGACGCAGAAAATCGCATTAAATTGCGCCGCGCCATGGAAGCAACGGAGCGCGTCGCCGTCACACTGCAACCATGCCAGAGCGTCACGGATTACTCATTGCAGTATGCCGCCACGCCATCAACAGGCAACACTGATTCTAAAAAATAAAGCAGGACGAACGTGTGCCGTCAAAAGTCCCGGCGCGCGTGTGTCCTGCTCTGGTAATGTGGTTATTGGTTAGTTAACGTCAGTCGCCTTTATCTCCCTGACCGCTCGGCGTTTTGGTTTTAGCTTTGCGCTTCATATCTTGACTGAGCGAGCGCCCGACATCTACGACATCCTTGAATTGCCCTTTGGCATCGCGCCGCACGTAGCGCTTGTCCGTGCCCGTGTCGATCAACGTGCGCTTACTGCTCGCAGACTTTTTCGCCGCCTTCTTGGTGGCTTTTTTCGCGCCCGCACCTGTCGCTTTTTTGGCGCTGGACTTGGTAGACTTTTTCGACGCGCCGCCGCTGGATTTTTTGGCCGCTTTTTTAGTTGCCATCTTCACCGCCTTCATCATCTGGAATAATTCGAGCACGCGAAAATTCGCGTTAGGAACTTCTACTCCCAATCCACTCTTTTGACAAGAAAGTTTTTTCTCCGCAAGCTTGATGACAATTCTTCGCCCGACGATTTACGGTTCCCTGCCTCGCCTCGATTTTGCGCCCCACAACTCGTGTGGTTAAATGCTTCACGTTAAGGGAATTTTATGCAGCACAACAGCACGCTCGATCCGGCGCAAACCGCGCTCGCCATCATTGACATGCAAGAGGCATTTCGCTCTTCCATCTCGGATTTCGCAGAAACGACGGCGCGCATCGCGCTCATCGCACACGCCGCCAGACTTCTGAATGTTCCCGTGATCGTCACAGAGCAATACCCGAAAGGTCTCGGCCACACGGCGGATGAACTTCAGATGGTGCTGCCGGAGGCGACGGCAGTCATCGAAAAAACTTCATTCAGCGCTTGCGGCGCGCCCGAATTCAGCGCGCAACTCGCGACGGCGGGCGCGCGCCAAGTGCTGCTCTGCGGCATCGAAGCGCACATCTGCGTCAATCAAACCGCGCATGATCTGCTCGCCAGAGGTTTTCAGGTTCATCTCTTAACCGATTGCATTACGGCGCGCGATTCGCGCAACAAACAACTCGCGCTCGACAAAATGCAGCGCAGCGGCGCGCTTCCTTCATCAACCGAAATGGCGCTCTTTGAACTCATGCGCGACGCGCGCCACGAACAATTCAAATCAATTCAAAAACTAATCAAGTGAGAAGACAGAAGGCAGGAGACAGAAGTCAGAATAATTACGGGCAGCATATATTATGAACGTGAAGACGATCTGCGTCACTTGCTTATTCTGACTCCTGACTCCTGACTTCTGACTACTGTTTTCATCATGGATTTTCTTTCAACGCTTAATCCGCCACAACGCGAGGCGGTGGTCGAAACAGAAGGGCCGCTTTTGATTCTAGCGGGCGCAGGCTCCGGCAAAACGCGCGTCATTACGTATCGCATCGTTTACCTTATCGCCGAGCGCAATGTCGCGCCGCACAACATTCTCGCCGTCACCTTCACGAACAAAGCGGCGCAGGAAATGCGCGAGCGCGTCGAAAAACTAAGCAGCGGTTTCGGTCAACGCAGCGCTCCGCTGATTTCTACTTTTCACAGTCTCTGCGTGCGTATCTTGCGCCAAGATATTCAAGCATTGCAGGAAGGCTATACGCGCTCTTTCACCATCTACGATCAAGACGATTCGGTGCGCCTCATCAAAGCCTGCATCAAAGATTTAGGTTACGACGACAAGCAACTCGGCCAGCGCGCAGTGCAATCGGCGATCAGCGCCGCCAAGAATCGCGGCGACGATGCGGAAAGCTATGCCGCACATGTCGAATACGGCGACGAAAAGCGCTCGGCAATCGCACGCGTCTTTCGTCTCTACGAAGAACGCCTGCGCAACAACAACGCGCTCGACTTCGACGATCTAATCATCAAGACAGTTCAACTTCTGCGCCGCGTCCCGGAAGTGCGCGAACGCTACAACGACAAGTTCAAATACATTCTCGTTGACGAATATCAGGACACCAACAGTTTACAGTTCGCGCTGATCCGCTTTCTCACCGAAAAGCAGCAGAACATTTGCGTCGTCGGAGACGAAGACCAATCTGTGTACAAATGGCGAGGAGCCGACATTACCAACATTCTAAACTTCGAGCAGCATTACCCGAACGCGAAGGCGATACGCCTCGAACAAAATTATCGCTCGACGCAAAACATTCTGGACGCGGCGGGCAGCGTCGTTAAAAACAACACGGAGCGCAAAGGCAAAACTTTGTGGACGGCGAATCCTGCGGGCGAAAGCATACGTTATTATCAGGCTTTCGACGGCGATGCGGAAGCGCGTTTCGTCGCTGCCAAGATCGAAGAACATCGTCGCGTCAATCCAAACTTGCGCGCCGCTATTCTCTACCGCACCAATGCCCAATCGCGCGTGTTTGAAGAAGCACTGCGGCGCTCGCGCATTGATTATAATATCGTCGGCGGCTTTTCCTTTTACGAGCGCGCGGAAGTGCGCGACATCGTTTCTTATCTCAAACTCGCCATGAATCCGCATGATTCCATCGCGTTGATGCGCATTATAAATAGTCCGGCGCGCGGTCTCGGCAAACAAACCCTTGATGAGATCGAACGCCGCGCGAAGGATTACGCCGTGTCGCACTGGGAAACAATCGCGCTGCTCACAGACGGCAGCACGCCGGGACTTTCTCCGCGCGCCACGACTGCGCTCAAAAATTTTCAGAAGATCATTACAGACCTCGTGACGGCGACGACGAGCGCCGCATCTTCGGATTCTCCCGTCTCCGATGTCGTCAAAGCGGCGATTTTAGATACGGGTTACGCCAACGCTTTGAAAGCGGAGAATACGGACGAAGCGGAGGCGCGCGTCGAAAACTTGCAGGAACTCGTCAACGCCGCCGTCGATTACGACGCACAGGATGGGGGCGAAGGCTTGCGTGATTTCATAGATCATGCCGCGCTCGTCTCGGATTCGGATCAATACAAACAGGATGCGCCGGTCACTTTGATGACCGTGCATTCGGCGAAAGGCTTGGAATTCCCGCTCGTCTTCATCGTCGGCCTCGAAGACGGATTGTTCCCGCACTCGCGCTCTGCGACAGACCCTGCGGAACTCGAAGAAGAGCGCCGCCTCGCGTATGTTGCGATCACGCGCGCCGAAAGATTTTTGTATGTTTCGCACGCGATGAAACGCCGCGTCTACGGCGAAGAAATGGCGTCGGAGCCGTCGCAGTTTTTGAACGAAATGCCGCTCGAATTAATGGAAGATTTATCGCGCGGCGCGTCTTGGCTTTCGTTCGCGCGCAAGTCCTCGACGCTCGAAAACAAGCACGCCATACGCGCTCTCAAAGGTCTCGGCGAAAACGCCCGCCCGGAAAAGATTTACACAGGCAAAACTTACGACAGCGCCGACTCCATCGCCGAATTCTTCCGCAAGCGCGGCCAGCAAATGAATCCTTCAGCGGCGCAGCCCGATCCGCCCGTCATACGCCGCGCCGCCGCATCGTCTTCACCATCCGGCAGCTCCCGACCCGCATCGCGCAGTAGTAACAGCAGCGGCGCGTCGTCCTCTGCAACCGGCGACTTCACGCCCGGCTCGCACGTTCGCCATCCAAAGTATGGGCGCGGCCTCGTGCTGCGTCGTGAAGGCACAGGCGATTCGGCGAAGTTGACGGTCAGCTTTCCCGGCTTCGGGCAAAAGAAATTGATTGAAAAGTACGCTGGCTTAGAAAAGGCTTAAAGAGGCGCTCCGGTAAAAATTAAAGGGCGGCGCTTTACTCAAAGCGCCGCCCTTTGGATTTCTCCACGCAATATTTTAATCGCCTGTAATTACTGCCCGATCTGTCCGCATATTTGATCGTTACGCGTGACAACCGGACTGAACCGTTCCTGATATTCGCGCGAAGTGGCAAAGGCGCAGACCATTCCGCGATAATTATTGGCGACTTTGTTGTTAAGCACATCGAGCCAGAAATCATAGCCGCCCTGATCTGGATCGCGGCGCAGATAGCCGAAGTATTGCATCAACACGAATGCTTTGTTGTATTCGGCAGCTTTGAAATTCGCTGCATCCGCTATCAAGCGAACGATGCGTGCGCGGCTCTGGTTGGCGTTGTAGTCTTCAATGAAAGCGTTGCGCTGGCTCGAGAGATCAACGCCGCTTCCCTGTTTTACGGTCGTCAACAACGCATCTATAAACTGCGCACCTGTCAAATTCCCCGGATACTTTTGCAGAAACTCGAACCGCTGCACCCAATTGACGGCAAACTCTTGCTTACCGGCTTCGAGGCTGGCGCCGCCGACTACCCTGCTGCGGTCAGAGATGAACTGCGCGTAAGTCGGTTTGCTGCCGTAAGAGGCTTTGTAGAAGCGATAAACAAATGATCCCGTATCCTGAAATTCCTGCTCGATGAAAAAGGCCGCCGACCCCGAAACCCTACGCGTGTTAATACACTGCGCGTCATCCTTCGGACAATTTGCAATCAAATTAGTCCAATAATCCAGACCGCCCGGATCGGCGTCGCGTCCCAGAAAATCCAGATAGTGCTGGCGCACAAAGAACTGCGCAACGTCGATCGGATTCGCGTTCGGCTGCGCCGTATCGTTATCGAGAATCGTCAGCACGACGGTTGAACTGTTAACGAAAGTGCCGCCTGTCGGGTTACGCAAACTCAGGAAAACGGTTTCCGCATTTTCGACATAGGCATTATCGGTAATTAGAACATCGAAGGTTTTGGAAACATCGCCGGGAGCGAAGCGCAGTGTCCCCGAAGCACTCATGTAATCGGTTCGATCCTGTGCCGAACCGTTGCCGGTCGCGTAATCTACGGTGGCCTCGGTTGAAGTGTCTCCCGAACGAGTCACTGTAATAATCGCGCGGCCTGCGCCTTCATTGACGCTGTAGGATGAAGCACTGAATTGAAATGACTTAGGCGCGGGCGAGCCGTTTAAAGTGATTTGAATGTTTCCCTTGCTGATATTGAAACTGTTGCTGCTCGGCGTAACAGTCACCGGCGATTGGAAAATGTAATTGGATTTCGTCGCTGTGACCGTATAGCTACCGCAGAAAGATAAATTCCCCAGACTGAAGTAGCCGTTAGCATCTGTTTGAGTCGTTGCTGTTTGCGCTCCGCTCAAAGTCACGGTCGCGCCGCCGATTGGATTGTTGCTGAAATCCGTCGCCCGCCCGCTGATGGTGTAAGCCGAAACAGCAGGACTCGGCGCGGGAACAGGCGTGGTCGCGGCAGGAATCAAAGAAGTCTGCAAAATGTATACTTTGCTTTCAGTGCGAAACGCCAATCCATTTGTACCCCAGCGAATCAAGCTGCCCGGCGTACCTGTGATATTCGGAATGTTCAAAGCTCCGGCAGGCAAAAACGTCCGCAGATCGAAGGCGCGCAATATCGCTGTGTTTGAAGAACTACCCGTTAAAAAGTAAACGCGTCCGGTGGTCGAATCCGGTATCACCAGCGGATTGTAAAAGCTGTAGGTATCTACTCCGCCAAAAGTTCCCGTTAGCGTTCCGGCTTCAGGATCGATGACTCGTCCGTTGTTTCCATAAATCAAACCGTTATCGAACTTGAGGTTGATGCCGAATCTGTTAAAGAGTCCTGCCGTTACGTCGAATACGGCAACGCCGCATGTATCGACGACCATTTTACGGAAACCGAATTCGGTACTCTCATTATTATACCCGTAAAGCACGGACGGCGAACTGGAGAACTCTATGACGTTGCTTCCGGTGTGATCGGGCGTCACGGTCGGACGCATTACTCCGTTGTCATAAATCGCCACACCGCCGTGTCTGGGACTAACGCCTTTTCTTAATCTGGAAATCGCGACGGTGTTGGGATTTCCCGGCGCAACTTTCATATCCTCAACGCCGAGCGCGCCGTAAGACTGGCTATTACCGACGTTAAACTGCAAGTTGGGCGTTTGCGACGCGACATCGAAGCGCCGCACGGCAGCCGCGCCGTCAAGCGCAGCATAAATGTACTGCCCGTTGTCCGAAATGGCTAACTTGCCCGGATCGCTGCCAATCAAAACGGGAGTTCCGGCGACGCCCGTTGTCGGATTAATCGGCGTCAGACTGTTACCGCCCGCGCCGGCGCTGCCCGGCACGCTGGCATAAATCGTTTGCGTATTGCGGTCAAAGACGAGGTCTTTAGTCGTTAAAGTCAGCTGCGTCAATTCGCCGGGAGCAGGAGTTGGAATCGGCGTCGGCGCAGGCGTCGCGCTCGGTGCTGGCGTCGGCGATCCGGTTGGCACTGATGCGCTCGAAGTTACAAGCGAAGTCTGAACGAGAAACACTTGGTCAACGCCCGACCGAAACGCGAAGCCGTTCTCGCCCCAACGCACAAAGCCGCCGAGCGCACCGCCAGCCCCCTTGATGACCAATGATCCGACGGGCAAAAACGTGTTTATGTCAAAGGCACGCAAGACTGCGTCTGTGTTTGCGGAAGTTAGAAAAAAGACGCGCCCCGCTGCGGAATCCGGCACAACAAAAGACGGTGAGGTCGTAAAAGTCCCCGACGGGGGAAGAGAAAACGTTCCGAGAAGCGTTCCCGCTTCCGGGTCTATCACGCGCCCCGTGTTTGTATAAATCAAGCCTTTATCAATCTTAAAGTCGCCGCCTGCATCCGCAACTGTTTTATTCGTTCCTTGACCGACGCCAGACGATGAAACAGGCATTAACTGGACGCCGGTACCCGTCAGCGTATAAAGCGTCGAAGGCGAAGCACCGAATTCGATAAAGCCTCTGTTGTAGTAATTCAAACCAGACGTCGCGCCGCGTTTTACGCCATTATCATAAACGGCATAGCTGGAACTTCCGCCCGCCGTGCGCGCGACGGCGACTGATTTAGGGCTACCCGGTAAAACAGCTAAATCGGTTGCGCCAAATGGCCCATTGTATTGATCGTTGCCGAGCGAGAATTGAATGTCGGATGTTTGCGAAGCGGTATCGAAACGCCGCACGGCCGCTGCGCCGTCAAGCCCCACATACAGATACTGATTGTCGTCGGACAAAGCCAGTTTGCCCGGTTCACTGCCGACAAATACGGATGAGCCGACAACGCCGTTTGTCGGGTTGATCGTCGTGACGCTGTTGCCGCCCACGCCCGCGCTGCTCGGCACGCTGGCGTAGATGGTTTGCGTACTCGGATTAAAGACAAGGTCTTTCGTTGCCAAAGGAACTTGCCGGACAAACGCGCTAACAGTCGGCGTCGGAGTCGGACTCGGCGCGGGCGTCGGTGAGAACGCTGGAACGGGTTCGCTTGATGGCACGATTGAAGTTTGAATTAAAAACACCTGATTGCTGCTTGTGCGAAACGCGAAGCCGTTTGCGCCCCAGCGTATAAAGCCGCTGACTGTGCCGACGACACCGGGAACAATTACTTCACCCGTTTGCAAAAAGCTGCCTGTATCGTAGGCACGTAGCGTCACAGAATAGCTGCTCGTAGAGGATGGATAGGATAGGCCGTTAAGCAAAAAGTATGCGCGATTGGCGGAAGATTCGGTGGCGATAAGCGCGCTGCCGCCGTTGGTATTACCGATACTCGGGAAAGTGCCGAACAAACTCCCTGTTTCGGGATCGAAGACCTGCCCTGAGGCGAGATAAGCCCGCCCGTTATCAATGCGAAAATCGCCATAGCCGGATATTTGCGTAGCGCCTGCGTTTGACGCTCCCGAAGCCGAAACGGTAATCCTTTGCAGGCCGCTGTTGTTTCCGGTAGAACTGTAAAGTTTTGCGGCGGAAGCGGAGAATTTTATGAATTGGTTAGAATAATTAGAAGCCGTCGTCGGACGTTGAACGCCGCTGTCATAAGATAGCGACATCACTGCCGCCGCCACCTGAAAAGCTGCCTCTGGCGACAGCGATCGATTCTGGGTTGCCCGGCAACACCGCGATGTCATTAGCGCGGAAGGCACTGGAAGAGATTGAACTGCTTGTCGAACCGCCGATATTAAATTGTAGTCCGGCGGTTTGCGCCGCGATGTCAAAGCGCCGAATGGCAGCAGCGCCTTCAAGATATGTATAAAGATATTGTCCGTTGTCGGATAAAGCCAATTTGCCCGGTTCACTGCCGATAAACACAGAAGCGCCGATGTCGCCCGTAACAGGATTAATTTGCGTAAGGCTATTGCCGTTCGATCCAGCCGCACTCGGCACGCTCGCGTATATTTTACCTGTGTGCTTGTCATAAACGAGGTCGTTGACCGGCAGCGTAAGTTGCCGGATGCTGGAACTATCCGCCTGCGCAAGCGCCGTCTGGCGTGCTTTGCCGGACATGTAGGCGGAGCCAGTGAGCCAGATCGTCGCGCATGAGAGCGATAGGACGAGAACAAGCAGGCGAGCAGTCGCGTGAGTCAATGATTTGCGTGGATGGCGCATCGGCTTTTCCTTTGTAGTGAGCGTCGAGAGTTGGAAGGCGAGAAGCAAACGACAAAGCTGCGTTGAAATTTCTATCGGCAGCGTAACTGTTTGCTCTTGCCGGACGTTAAAATATCTGAGCCGGACTAATAAGGCCGCATTGACTAAATCGCCGTTGGTTAAAAATCAGTTCGACGAAAAAGCTTCAACGCGGGTGCGCCTGACGCTCGGACATTCTTCGCGGAGCCGACAATGGACTCTACGGCAGAACGGCAGCGGCGGGTGCGAGGCAATAATCATTAATTATTTTACTGCGATACAACTCGCGCGACGAAAGCTTAATGGTGTAGGAGATTTAACGCCAGCGGAGCAGTGAGACCAAAATAAAACACGCCGGTGCGAATTGTCAATATTGTCAATGATGAATCCTGCGCGCGGGCATAATCATTGCGCCCGTCACTCGCCTTTCCGCAAACAAAAAGGTGCGACGCAATTCAGCGCCGCACCTTTTTACGATTTACGTTTCCGTTCTACTTCGTCAATTCGTCGGCGACTTCCGTCGCGCCGTAGACTTTGCGAAGGGCTTCGATCATGCCGCGCGAATCGACGGAGACAGAGCGGTTCTGCGATTCGTCGTAGATGAAATCGCCGACGAGAGATTGAATATTGCCGTCGAAGATAAGGCCGACAATCTCCGCGTTGCGATTGAAGACGGGCGAGCCGGAATTGCCGCCGATGATGTCCGCCGTCGAAACGAAATTGAAAGGCGTCCTAAGATTCAAAGCAGACTTGCGATCAAGCCAGCGCTGCGGCAGTTGATATGGATATTTGTCGCCGTGCTCCGTCGCGTGGCGATAGAGACCGGCGAAATCCGTAAACGGCGGAATCAACTTGCCGTTTGCTTTGTAGCCTTTGACCGGGCCGTAAGAGAGACGGAGTGTGAAGGTCGCGTCAGGGTAAAGCTTCGTGCCTTCGAGATCGAAGAGCGCGCGTGCAATCTTCGCGTAGTCGGCGCGCTCGACACTCAGCACTTCGTTTTCATAGCGCTGGCGAACGCCGCGCGATTCCATATCAATCGAACGCGCAAGGACGATCATCGGATCATTAGAGGCTTCGATGGCCTGCACGCCTCCGGCGGCGAGTTGTTTACGGAAAGCAACGTCATTGAGCTTTGTGCCGCTTATCAATTCGGCGGCGCGCTCGGCGGGAGTTTTGCCGTTCAAAACCTTTTGCACAGTCGGATTGTTTGCTCCTAGTTCGTCGCGCATAAAAGCGAGCGAGTCCGTGAGTTTAAGCAACTCGAAATCGTCGTAGATCGGCGAGGTGGAATAAAGCGCGAGATCGAGCGAAGCACGGCGCGCGTCCGTGTATTCAGGCAAGCGTTTGGCGTTCGGCTTCGCGCTTTCTGCGGCAAGGCGAACGAGATTGCGCGCGAAAGTAAAGTAAGCGGAATTGAAGCCCCACGCGCTGTCGAGAAATCTTCTTTCGCGTTCGTAAGACGGCAGTGCCTTGCGCTCTTTGGCAATCGCGTCCCAAGCGTCGCCGTAAGCCTTTTGCTTTTGCGGATCGGCGGCGACGGCCTGATGCAATCTGTTTTCCGCCGCGACCTTTCTCGCCATAATCCCTTTGTCCTGTAAACCTTCGAGGCCGCCTTTGCGCGCCTTCAAACTGTTTTCAATCGAGAACAATTCTTCCTTCGCGCGGCGATCCTGTTCCTCGCCCTGTGCGCTGTAGCGTTGCAGAAGCGTGCGCTGGTGTTGGAGATATTTCAACAGCAGCGGAAAGCCGAAGTCGCGGAAGTATTCGAGATGCGCGACGGTGTTCAAGCGCGAAGTCGAACCGGGATGGCCGGAGACGAAGACGAGTTCGTTATCCTTCGCGCCAGCGGCTGACCACTTGAAATAGTTTTCCGTTTTAATCGGTTGATTGTTTTCGTAAACGCGAAACAACGCGAGGTCTAAATCGTAGCGCGGATACTCGAAGTTGTCTGGATCGCCGCCGAAGAAAGCGATTTGAAATTCGGGCGCGAAGACGAGCCGCACGTCCGTGTATTTTTTGTAGCGATAAAGATTGTATTGCCCGCCCTGATACAGCGTCACGACATCGGAGCGCAAGCCCGTCTGCTTCGTGGATTCTTCGGAGATGCGGCTGATCTCCGCGTTGCGCGCGGTTTGCGCTTCGGCGTTGGACATGCCCGGCTTGACTGCGCTGTTGACGCGCTTCGTCACGTCCTCGATGCTTTGCAGCACATTGAGTTCAACGTCCGGCGCTTTGGCTTCTTCGCCACGCGTGCGCGCGTAAAAGCCGTCTTTGAAGTAATCTTTTTTCTCGCTGCTGATTTTTTGCAGAGTATCTTGCGCAATGTGGTGATTGGTCATTACGAGGCCGTCCGGGGAAACGAACGAGCCGGAGCCGCCGCTGTTGAATCTTACGGAAGCGAGCTGCACTTTCTTGAGCCACGCGTCGGAAATGTCAAAGCCGTAGCGCCGCTTGATCTCTGCGCGCGGCGGGTTATTGAACGTCCACATGCCTTCGTCTGCGCGGGTTGTGGCGACGTTGAAAACCGGAAGAACAAAAAGCGCGACGAGCAACATCGCGCACAAAGATTTTCTTAATTCCATGCTGTGATCCTTTATAGAATTTTAACTGCTATAGATTTTTAACTGCGCGGGAGAATGCTTAGATTGTTTTCGCGACCTGTTTGGATGCCTCCATTGATAACGGCGCGAGATGTATAATGTCAAGCCACACAGGTTCACCAAGGCACAGCGATTACCGGCGAGGACTCTCATGGACAACGAAGCATTGGCACGGCGTTTTCAGAAGTTTGCCACTTTAATGGAACTGCGCGGCGAAGACCACTTTCGCACGCGCTCTTACCGCAACGCCGCCGAAATTATCGAAACGTGGCCGACGCCGCTTGCCGCCATCGCCCGCGACGACGCGGGAAAAGGCTTGCAAACGATTCCCGGCATAGGCAAAGCCATCAGCGGCAAAATTCTGGAATTGCTCGAACGCGGCACGTTCGACGCGTGGGAAAAACTGACGGCGGAAACACCCGTCACCGTGCTCGATCTGCTCGAAGTCGGCGGCATCGGAATGAAGACCGCCGCCGCGATTCACCAGAAATTCAAAATCTCCTCGCTCGATGATCTCAAGCAATTCGTCGCAGGCGGTGGCCTCGAATTAGTTGACGGCATCGGCGAAAAAAGCGCAGAGAGAATTCAGGCGAGTTTGAAAAGTCTTTGAGTCAATAAGGCTTGATTACAATTTTCGCTTAATAACCTGTGATGAATTTATTGTTTGCGGTCGAAGGCTTATTCTTAGTTGATATTCAGCGTCGTCTTTTGTCGAAGATACTTTGATTAGATAAGTTCCTGATTCGGGCACAAACCCGCTCCATGTTTTGGCATCGGAAATTATCGGCGCAGAAGATTCGTTTCGGAGATGGTAAATACTGAACGTGACATCGCCTTTGTTTGATTTAATCAGCACGTTCGTTTGCCGTTTGGCTGACAACTCAATCTCATATACATACGAAACATCTTTTGATGCCGTGCCGGAATCTATCGCTATCTTTTTATCAGAAGGAAATTCAATTAAACGCGGCTTTAACTTAAAGGTAATAGCGTTTACTTCATCAACCGCTTTCGCGCCGTTGTTTGGAACGGGACGGCTCATTGATTCGTAAATAGAAACAATCGTATCCGCTTTTTCGCGTGCCTCTGCATTGTCTGGCTGAAGGCGAAGCACGCGGCGGAAATCCCCCAAAGCAAATTTGTAAAGTTGCGGTTGTCCGGCATTATAGAAAACATTTGCACGTCTCATATAAAGATTGGCAACCGTGAGTTTGTCGCTTGCGCTAGCAGTCGCGCCGTTTGCCGTTGCTTCCGCTTCATTGATTTTGTTGTTGAGCACGGTAATGTCCAACCCATTAATCTCAACAGAAGAATCTTGCGGGATTTGCGCTACATTCAACGAAGCGGCTAAAGCCAGCAAGACAAAAAAGAAAGGTAGCTTGTTAGCAACGTATCGTGTCATGTGCTTGCCCTTCTTCTTGTTGTCGTTTGACGATGACGAGGGTGATGTCGTCGGCGGAGGGTGTGCCTTGCGCGAATTTTGTGATGGCGGATTCGATGCAGTCGCGCAGGCCGGAAGCGGTGGCGGCGAGATTGCCAGCGACGGCTTCGTAGAGACGCGTCGCGCCGAACTCTTCGCCGTGCGGATCGGTGGATTCGGAAACGCCGTCGGAATAGATAACGAGCGCGTCGCCGGGTTGAAGTTGCGTGCGGCCTTCGCGGAACTGTGCGTCGGGCATAATGCCGAGCGGTAGTCCGCCGGAATCGAGTTGCTCCATTGTGCCTGCGGCGCGAACAATGAGCGGCGGGTTATGTCCGGCGTTGAGAAATGAGAGAGCGCCGGTTTGCGGATCAAGCTCTGCGTAAAAGAGCGTCACGAAGCGATTGGACGGAATGTTCGCGGCGAGATAACGATTGACGGCGGAGATAGTATCGGAAAGCGAATTGTTAGATAGAGCCTGCGCGTGAATGGCCGCGTGCAAGCTGGACATTAAAAGCGCGGCGGCGGTTCCCTTGCCCGACACGTCGCCGAGCGCGATGACGAGCCGCCCGTCTTCACGCTGGATAAAGTCGTAATAGTCGCCGCCGATTTCGTAGCATGGAAAACTGATGCCCTGTAGTTCGTAGCCGGGAACGGGCGGAGCAGATGTCGGCTGAAAACGTTGCTGGATTTCTCGCGCGAGTTGCAGTTCACGCGTTAAGCGTTCGCGTTCGACGTGTTGCTCGACAAGGTGCGCGTTCTCGACGCGAATCGCGGCGACGGAGGCGAGCGTCGTCAAAACTTTCAAATGGTCTTCGGTGAAACGCGCATCTGCGATAGGGGAATCGGCGTAGATAATGCCGAACACTTTTTCGCCGACTCCCAAAGGCACGGCGAGCACAGAGCGTATGCCCTGCATCGTCATCGTCGTGCTCATAAAGCGCGGATCGGTTTGCGCATTTGAAGTCAAAACGGATTTGCCTTCGCCGATCACTTCATTCAAGACGGTGCGGCTAACGCGTATCTCGCCGACTTCTCCCACTTGATTGCGCACCGAAGCGACTTTCACTTTGAGGTCTTTGCCTTCGCTCTCGCGCATCATAATCAAGCAACGCTCGGCGGGCACGGCTTCAAAAACAAGCGCGGCGATTTGCTGCAAAGTTTCGTTGAGCGTCGCGGAAGCGAGCAAGGTGACGCCGACTTTGCTGATAAGCGCCAGCAGATCGCTTTGATTTGTGTGCGACGGAGCGGCAGCGGTGGAAACGGTTTGTCCTGAAACGGTTTGGGAAGGCGGTTGCGTGCGCGCGTCTTCGATGGCTTCGAGCAGGCCGGATGTAGTGCGGTCAGTGGCATTGGGAACGAGTGTCGCAAGCGGTTCAAATCCTGCGTCGGCGATCATTTTGCCGCTGGCGAGCGAGCCGCTCAAGCCTTCATCGAAAACAATTTCGGTTTCGCCGATCTGTATGCGCCCGCCGGACGCGAGCGCCACTTCGCCTTCGAGCGCTTCGCCGTTGTAAAGCGTGCCGTTGGCCGAACCCAAATCTTGCAGAAAATATCTGCCGCCTTCTCTACGCACTTCCGCGTGGACGCGCGAGGCAAACGGATCGGGAATACAAATATCGTTGCGCGCCGAGCGTCCCATCGTAATGCGCAGCGTTCCGAGCGGAACGATGTCGGGCGCGCGATCTACATTTTTGACGATTAAGTTAGGCATCTCTGTGTGGATGAATCAAACGTTTCAGGATTAATAGCGAAGGAGCACGAACGATAATTAAGGATGGTTCAAACTTTTGCAGAGTAACTATTTCACGCCGCGACGCTTGTCCAATTCCTTGCCGAGGCGCTCCGCTAATTGTTGCGCCGCCGCACGATGCGTGCCGCCCGGCTGTGCGGCGCGTTGAAAATATCCGAGAGCCGTCACGACTTCCGCGCGCTGAAGTGTTTTAGGATCGCGCTGGTTCAGCACGCTTAATCCTTTGATGTAATAAGAATCAGGATCATTCGACGCGGCGCGCTTACCGCCGCTGCTGGTCGCGCCCGGCGGCGGCACGACGAAAGGCAGACGTGCGGATGATCGCGCGTTCGGTGATGGTGGCGCGGGCAAAGCATTCGTCGCGGATTCCTGACGCGCAGCATTCTGTCGCGCAAGGTTCGCGCGTGCGTTGCGCTGAAGCGAATTAGGTGCGCTGCTGTTGTTAGCGTCCGTCGCAACGGGCGGCGACGGAAAAGCAGATGGCGACGGGAGTCCGGCAAGCCGCTGATGTGCTGTCTGTCGCGTGGCATCGTCGGATGCACCAGTCGCTATTTTCAGGTAAAGCGCGCGCGCGTCTTCTGTGTGTCCGGCGTTTTCGAGTGCGGCGGCGTGTTCAAGCTGCGCGGCGTTGCCATAACCGGCGTTGTTCGTGAGCATCGATAGGCGACGATAACTTTCCGCTGATTCATCAAAGCGATTTGCGACAAATTGGGCGTGAGCAAGCGCGCTCCACGCAATCGAATCTTGTTCGTCCAGCTTTGTCGCGGCGAGATATTCGTTTATCGCTTCTTCATGCGCGCCACTGCGATCAAGCGCTTCCGCAAGTTTCAGGCGCGCGGGTTGGTTCGACGGATCGAGCTTAATGATTTCACGCAGGCGCATGATCGCGCCGTCAGTGTCATTGGAAGCGAGCAGCGCAGACGCCTCCGCCAGTTGCGCGTTGATTGCCTGCCGCTCGTCGCCCGTGGAATTCGTGGATGCGTTATTTACAGTGTCCGGCTGATCTCTGCGTGAAGCGTAAAGCCAGACGAGCAATCCGCTGACGACGAGGGCGACGAGCACAAGCGAAACAGCGGTGACAGGCCAACGACGACCAGTGCCGCTTTGCGCTGCAATTTTCTGAACCGGCTTGGATGTTTGCGGCGACGGCGTGGCGGCAGATGTCGGCAAATCAACATTTGCGGACGGACGCGGCACTCTATCCTGTCTCGCATCGCGCGCGGCAGCGTGAGGCTTCGTTTCTCGTTTAACTTTCTCTTCGGAAGGCGGGCGGCGCAGCAGGTCTTCCATCTCTGCGCGGCTGACTTTGGAAGTTTCAGGCGCACGCCCGCCGTGCAAATCATCGGGCGCAATATTTTCTGTGGTGCGTCCCATGTCGGAGAGCGGCACGGTTTCGGCGAGCGGTGAAACGGGAACGTCGTTCCTTCTATTATTACCGCTGCTATCGCCTGCGGGCATCGCACCGAAGGGCGCGCCGCACAAACGACAAAAGCGCGCTTCGTTGGAAGAAAAGGCACCGCAACTCGAACAGTGTTTTGTCATCGCAGCTTTCACAAAGCACTCACGCAAATCTTTAACGAACAATACGGCGACGTTGTTCCACATCCCACACGACCAGCGTGCCCGCCAGACGATCATGCAACGCGCGTCCCTGCGCATCAAAGGCAGCGAGGAGAAAACCGATTCCGAAGACGATCAACGACAGTGGATACCCGATCAAGTGGCGCAACAGCGTACGTCCCATGCCGGGCACTGTTCCGTTTGTTCGTTCAATGCGAAGTCCCGTCGCCCATTTGCCCAGCGTTCGCCCGCGTGTTCCGGCGAAGACGACGAAGTTCAGAATTCCCGCGCCTGCCACAATCAACCAGCCGAGCGTATTTGCAGCGCCGCCCGCCGTCCGCGCATTGCCGCCGAGAATGCCTGCGAAGATTGTGCTAAAGGCGAGTATGCCAGCGAGCAGCGAGTAATCAATCAACAGCGCCCCGCACCGCAACGCGAAGGGCGCGCGAAGCTGCTCTGTCCGCGCGGCATTCAAAGTACGCACACGCGCGCCGGTTGATTTGCGCGGCAGCATTGTTCGTTCCAATTGCGTAGTCATAAAACAGGAGACAGGAGACAGGAGTCAGAGGTCAGGAGTCAGAATATAAGGCAGCAAGCGTGTGATAAAGAAGCGTGTGATGAAGATAGGCGCAACTATCAAAACTTCTTTATTCTGATTTCTGACTCCTGTCTTCTGACTTCTGTTCTTTCTTTTCATCCGAGTAAAAAGTGTAGCGTTGTTTCGCCGAGGCGCAATCTGTCGCCGCTCTCTAAAGCGCGCGGTTGGTTCGGCGCGAGGCGCACGGCGTCGTTGATCCATGTGCCGTTGACCGAGCCTAAATCTTCGATCAAGTATGTGTCGCCCTGCCTGCGTATGCGTGCGTGGCGGCGCGAGACTTTTGTTTCGCGGTCAAACTTCGAGAGATCGACTTCGGGAAAAATATTTGAATGCGGATCGCTGCGCCCCAGAAGATTGTTTTCCCGCTCCAGCGCGAAAGTAGCATCGAGTTCGGTAGTGCCCGCGACAATCAATTTGGCAGTCGTGCGCGAGGCACGCAGTGCCGCGCTCGAGCCTGCGCCCGCCAGCGGCTGCTTTGCTCCGCAATGCGCGCAAAACAGATCGTCGGCGGCGATGCGGCCTCCGCAAAAACCGCAGTAAACCATTTCCGCCTGAATCGTTTTAGTGCCGACATCCGAGGCTGGCGCAGTGCCGTAGTTGATGTCTCCGGCGCGCAATCTTTCGAGGTGCGCGGAGAGAGCGTCGCGCATTTCCGCTGCCGAGCGAAAACGGTTTTCCGGCTTGTACTCGACTGCGCGCATCAACATGCGTTCCATTTCGGAAGAGATTGCCGGATTGATTTGACGCGGGCGCGGGTTCTTCGTGAAATCGAAAATAAGCAGCGGATTGTCCTGCGGATCGCTGCCTGTCAAAAGATGAAACATCGTCGCGCCGAGGCTGTACAAATCGGAACGCGGCTCGACGTTGCCGCTGAATAATTCCGGCGGCGCATAACCCATTGTGCCGACGGCGGTGACACCCTTTTCTTCTTTGTTGACCCAGCGCGCAATGCCGAAGTCAATTATCATCACGCGGCCTGAATTGCCGTCAATCATCAAGTTCGCCGGTTTCAAATCGCGGTAAATAATTTGCGGGCGACGATTGTGTAAATAATCGAGCACGTCTGCGACTTGTATGCACCATTCGACGACGGTCTTTTCATCAATGCGTCCGCCGGGCGCGTTGCGCAGGCGCGAAGCGAAGTCGCCGCCCGAAATGTATTTCATCACGAGGTAAAAGCGTCCGGCGGCTTCGTCGTAAAAATAATCGTAGATGGTCGGGATCGAAGGATGCTCGAGCGAAGTCAGAAGCAGGGATTCGCGCCGGAAATCGCCGATGGCTTTGGCGTGCTGCGCATCGTCTATGTGCGATTCGATCATCTCCTTGACGGCACGCGGCGCGTCGCCAAGATTGCGGTCTTTGGCTAAATAAACTGCGCCCATGCCGCCGCCGCCGATGCGCCGGACGATCTCGTAACGCCTGTTCAATTCAAAGTCCTGCTCGAGTTGTTTGTTGGCCGGGCGACGGCCACCGGTTGTGGCATTGCCGCCGCTGCTCGAAGATGCACCGAGAGCGTCCGTTGATGGCGCGTTGTCGGCATCGAAGGCCGAAGATACATGGCGCGTGGCATTTTCGTGCGCGGGTTCGGGCGAGTCCGGCGAAGTGGATGATTGATCCTCGCTTATATGCTCTGTGTCAGCAGCGTGCGGCGCAGGCGAAGACAGCGCAGTTACCGCCGCCGTCGCAGCGACAGTGCCGCCCGCATCGCGCGCCGCCGCAGCATCATTTCCGGCAGCTTGTTGACTCGCTCCGCACACACCGCAGAACGCATCTCCCGCCGTAACCGCCGCACCGCATTTGTCACACACAGACATATTCCGACGACTCAGTTGTTGATCGTTTCCAACCAAAGCAAACTTGCGAGCGTAAAATTTCCTAAAAGTCGAAGTATATTATCGCGCGCCGATCAAGGCTTTCGCGTCTTAATTTATTTAGCGTTTCCAATTTATTTAACGACTTGAAAGCGCAAAAAGGTTTTCCCGACGATGATTTCGTCGCCGTCACGCAAGGCTTCCCTGTCACCCGGCAAAAGGCGTCGCCCGCGATTGACGAACGTGCCGTTGGTCGAGCCTAGGTCTTCGACAAAGTATTCGTCGCCGCGCCGTGTAATGCGCGCGTGGCGGCGCGAAACCTTTGCTTCCGGGTCGTCTGCGTCCAGATCGACATCCGGGAAAACGCCGCCGTCGGCATCCCAGCGGCCAATCTGCGCTTCATCTTCGTGCAGCGAAAATTGTTTGCCCGTCGAACGCCCGCGTTGAATAATCAGTCTGGCGTGTGCGCCGTCAAGCGCGGTCATCGCGCCGGAAGCCTGAGCCATAGCAGTTGCTCCTCCTCCTACTTGTTTACCGCCAACATCCGCGTGCGCGGCTACAATGGTTTTCTCAGACATAATGTTACCGCCCGTCGCGCTGCCCGACACATCGTCTGTCGTAGCGGTGGGTCTTCGAGGGCGCGCTGTGTCGCTTAAAGGCGCGCCGCATTCATCGCAATACTGCGAGCCTTCAAGATTATCTGTTTTGCACCTTTCGCAGGTGAGCATAAGATTTCCACTCGTTCGCGCTTTATGATATGGCAAGGAGAGCGTTGGTGCCCGGCAAAAGTATGCGCTATCTTTGGACGATGTTCGCCCGTATGCCGGAAGCACGCCGCATATTGTAACGCGAAAGGAAGCGGCGTGCCAACTCGCATTCGCTTTGCCGCTCAAGCAATGTCAGGCAATGTCAGAGAAAAAAACGCTGCATTGAACGCCATATAAGGCCGTATTCAGCCGTGCCGCATAGACTTTAGATTATGATGAAACCGTGCCGCCGTTTTTAACGTAAAAGTTTTTACCGGACGCGTGTTCTTCGTTTTGTTTTCGCGCGCCCGACGCTTTCATCAAGCATTCTTCCAAAAGGACAGAAACGATCATGGCTCTGAGCCGCAAAAGAAAAATCATCATCGGCAGCGCCGTGCTTGTCGCGCTCGTGGCAATCGTCGCCATCAGTATTTTCGCCAACCGCAAGGACGAGCCGGAAGTCACGACCGTCAAAATCGAAACACGCACGGAGCTGCGTTCGACCGTCACGGCCTCCGGCGAAGTGCGCCCCGTGCGCTTTATTAAACTGACGAGCGAAGTCGCCGGACGCATCGAAGAGATTTACGTTAAGGAAGGCGATCAGGTGAAGCAGGGACAACCGCTCGTCCGGCTCGATCCGACGCAACTGCAATCGAGTCAGGAAGCGCAGGCCGCAGGCGTGCAGGCCGCCTTGAGTGATGTGCAAAACGCGCGCACGCAGGTGCTCGCCGCCGAAAACGCCGTCGCACAAGCGCGGCAGGGCTTAACGGTTTCCGAAGCGGCGGTGGCACAGGCACGGCAAGGGATTATTACCGCGCAGACAAGCGTTGACCGCGCGCAGGTCGATGTCAACACGGCGCAGCGCGAACTCAAGCGCACCACAGAGTTGATCGAGTCCGGTGTCGCATCCCGTTCCGAATACGACACGGCGCGCGACCGTCTCGAACAATCGCAGGTTGCGCTTCGCACCGCGCAGGCGCAGCTTCAAGCGCAAAAGCTCGGCGTGCAGGAAGCGCAGGCGCGTGCCAATCAGCAGCGCGTCGCCGTGCGCGATTCGCAAACAGGCGTGCAGCGCGCGCAGTCCGGCGTCGCCACAAGCGAAGCACGCGCCACACAACAGCAGGCCATCTTGCGCGGCTCGTCCAGTCAACGTTCCAAAGCCACGCAGATTTCACCACTAACAGGCGTCATCGCAGACTTGCCGACGCGCGTCGGCGAATTCGCAGTTGCAAGCTTCTCTTCAACTCCTTTAATGACCATCGCCGATATGTCAACGATCAACGTCGAAGTCAATGTTGATGAAACGGAAATCGCCAACGTCGAAGTCGGACAAATAGCGAAAATTAAAGTCGATGCCTTCGGTGACCGCGAACTCGTTGGCGTCGTGACGCAAAAGAACCCGCTCGCTGTCGGCAAATCCGATACGCAGGGCGGACTCTCCCCGCGCATCAATACGCAGGAAGCAAAGGAATTTCGCGTCGTGCTCGAAACACGAGACGTGCCCGACGAAGTGCGCAACGGCCTTCGTCCCGGCATGTCTGCAACCGCAACGATCACCACCAAGACGAAACAAAACGTTCTCGCTGTGCCGCTGCAAGCCATTATCGAGAAACAGCCGACGCCCGCCGCGACTCTGGCGAATAACAATGCGCCGCCGCCCGTGACCACAGACAAACCGAAGAACATCAAAGGCGTCTACGTTTTGCAGGCGAACAATAAACCTAAATTCGTCGAAGTCACGACCGGCATCACAGGCGAATCCGACATCGAAATCGCAAGCGGACTGCAACCCAACATGGAAGTCATCACAGGCCCCAGCCGCGTGCTGAAGACCTTGAAGGAAACTTCAACTGTCAAACGACAAACTCGCAAAAGCGCCGCCGCCGCCGCAAACGGCAACACCAACGAGGCCAAATAAAAGATGAGCGATTCCACACTTGCCGCGCGCGTCGCCAGCAGCACTGATTCAATCGTTGAGCAGGGCGAACAAGCGGGCCCGAGCCTTTCAAGCGCTGCCGGACTCGGCCATGCGGAACTTCTCGTGCGCGACGCCGTGCCTGCTTCGCTTATTTCCATGCGCAACATCTGGAAAACTTACCAGATGGGCAGCGAACAGGTACACGCCTTGCGCGGCGTCGCCTTCGATGTGCAAAAGGGCGAATACCTCGCCATCATCGGGCCTTCCGGTTCCGGCAAATCCACTTTGATGAACTTGATCGGCTGTCTCGACACGCCTTCGCAAGGCGAATACTGGATTAACGGCAAACTCGTTTCCGCGATGGAAGACGACGAACTCGCGCGCATACGCAACATGGAAGTCGGCTTCGTTTTTCAGACCTTCAATTTGCTCGCCCGCGCGACTTCGCTTCACAACGTCGAACTGCCGCTCATCTACGCCGGAATCGGTTCTGCTGAACGCCACGAAAAAGCCGAACGCGCGCTCGCCGCCGTCGATCTCGCAGACCGCATGACGCACCGCCCGAACGAACTATCAGGCGGCCAACGCCAGCGCGTCGCCATCGCCCGCGCACTCGTCAACCATCCATCGATCCTTCTCGCAGACGAACCAACCGGCGCGCTCGACACCAAAACAAGCCACGAAATCATGATGCTCTTTGAACGCCTCCACGCCGAAGGTAACACCATCATCGTTGTCACGCACGAACCCGACATCGCTGCCCGCGCGCACCGCGTCATCTCAATCCGCGACGGTGAGATAGACAAAGACGAACGCATCAAGTAGCCAGCGCGACCATCCCGCGCATCGCAGACGAAGGCGGTATATTTTCCTTCATCGCGCCACCCGCTTTGTGCAATAACACCACCGCCACTGCATCCACACCAACTGTCGAAACCGCTCGCGCCATATGTTGACCGGCGTTGTCCAAATCGGCTTCTGTTTTGGCATTCACGACGCCCGAAGCAAAGCCCGCCAAGTCTTTGATGACGCCAATCGCTTCGCTGCCCAACGCATATACCGCAACTCCGGCAATCCCCGCATCAACCAAAACATCCAACACGGGCACGCCCTGCACGGCGATGAGCGCGGCGGTCGTGCCCGCCATGATCGCCACATTCTCCGGTGTCAGAAGCAATCGCAATCAACCAAACATACACAACCCGCACCACTAAAGAAGCAGTACGGGTTGATTAGTGTTCCAGCAGAATGTGGTCTATTGGTGAATTATCAACATGCAGCGCTACGCCGCAAGTTCCTCACTTGTTACCGCCATAAGCTGATTCTCCTGCAAAGTTAGCACTGCTATTGTGTCACCTTCGCCGTCAAGAAACTCAACTTCATAAGCCTGCGGAGTCTCAGGGTATGCCATTAAAATAGTGCCACGCGCACCGGCTTTAAGTTTCGTCTGACGGCATGTCTTGGCTCAACTTTACGACTTCATAATCTGAAAACATATTGGCACCCCCCTTTGTAGAGTTTTACTAACCCTCAATCATCTGCCGCTCCATCAATAACAAGACAACGCCCAGCGCTATCATCGTAAATTACAAATGTGAATGACCAGATAACTCCAACACTGTCTTTGCATAAGTAAATCTCAGATTGCTCGTAGTTTATATATACTTTTACTGCATCAAGAAAGCCAAGGATTATTTGTTGATTTAAGTTATCAACTTCGTGCAGAGAGCTTTCTGAAACTTCACCGTAATAATAAAAATCAAATTTTAAGCAACGGCGAATTGTTTCGTTAAATTCATCGGCGGAAGACGCAGCAACCAAACTGTCGTTTCGCTCCCAAGTCGGAAAAGCGCTTTTCAGAATTTCTTTCAAAACAAATTGTGAATCGGAAATAGTAAATCCCTGCACGTCAATTCCCGCGCCATAGTTTGTATGAGAGATAAAATCCGAAATAGCGTTTGCGTGACCACGCAAAATACTAAGTTCAGGCGGATTCTCATTTTCAAGCATAAAGTTTTTTAAGAAGCGCGTCTAAAATTACCACGAAGCAACCGAACATGAAGTTTACGGGTCTTCCAGCAGTTGTGTCCGCCATAATCGTGAGATTCTCCGGTGTCACTAATACCCGTAGCTTTTCGGCGGCTTCCGGGCCGAGATGCGTGGCGGCGCGTTCGACGGCGACTTGCAGTTTCTCCGTCGTCGTCATTTGCGCGACGGGTTTTGTTTGTGCGACGGAGTTCGTCGTGCTGCTTAAAGTGACTTGCGGCGCAATTGTTTTACTGACTGGCAGCTTGGCGTCGAGCCGTGCGCGCACCTGTGCCGCCGTGTTGATGCCGTGATGTGCGGCATAGGCTTCACCGCCCGCGCGCGCAGACCGTGCAGTGCTGTTTGGCGTGGCGTTCGCGGTCGAACCATTGATAAAGTGACGCAACGAGTCATAGTCGGCACGCGGTATCTCAAGCCGCGCGACGCCCTGCGGATGCTCGCGCGTGACATGCACCGCTGCCGTGTGAAAGCCGCCGTATTTCTGCATCGCCGTCACCGAATACCCAATGGGGTCGTAGCCGTTTTGTTGCGAGAATCGTGCGATGTCTGCGTCGGTCATGCCGATGTGATGCAACAGTGCGCGCATGATTTCCGGCGGCTTCGCGCCCGCGCGCGGCAACGGCACATCGAAGGCGACGAAAGCGCGCCCGCCGCTCGCGCGCGCGGGGTCGGGAGCAGTATGATGCGATTGCAAGCGATTGACCGGCATGAGGAAAACTCCTTTTCTGATACCTTACACAAAGGTTATCGGCGGATTCGACGAAATGATGCCTGTTTCGATGAATTTTGGCAAAGATTTTTTTGCCGCGCTTTGGCACAGACCGCCGAACGGGCGGCTTCTGGATAGCGCAAACAGCAGCGAAACAATCGCGGCCACGCTTCCTTAAATACCGATTCTCGTTGAGCAGGAATTTACCGGCGACATGAACGGAGCAGAGAGTTCTGAAGCGAACGCAGCGCGTGAAGTGGTGCAGCAACCGCGCCCGAACGCACCGGCGCGGCGGTGGCTGTTGCCCGTCTGGGAATCCTTCCGCGTCGCTGTCGGCAGCCTTCGCGCCAACAAATTGCGGACGGCGTTGACGCTCGTCGGAATCGTCGTCGGCGTCGCGGCGGTGATCGCCGTCGTGACGATTATCAAGGGTTTAGATCAAACCGTCGCGTCCACTTTTTCCTCGCAAGGCTCCACCGTCTACACCATCTCAAAGCGCCCGCAGTTCATCAAATCACGCGAAGAGTTCATCAAATACAACAAGCGCAAGAATGTAGATCAGGATGACGCCGACGCGATTATGCGTTTATGCACTGCCTGCTGGCGCACGGGCGTTTCCGCAGACACGCGCCAGATAATCAAGCACGAAGATCAAAAATCCGAAGGCGTTGCCGTGCGCGGCTCGATGCTTTCGATGTTCGACATTAACGCCGTCAACATCTCTACGGGACGCGCTTGGACGGAGAGCGAAGGCACGGCGGCGCGCGACGTGTGCGTGGTCGGAACTGACATACTCGAAAATCTTTTCGGCGGCGCGGCGGCTGATCGCGTGCTGAATCAGGAAGTAAGAATCGCGGGGCATCCGTTCCAGATCGTCGGCGTCGCCGAACCCTTCGGCAAAATCTTCGGCCTCTCGCGCGACAATTTCATCATGATTCCCTACGCGACTCACCAGAAGATTTTCGGCTCGCGCGATTCCCTCGTCGTTTATATTCAAGTCCCGACAGCCGCGCAGTTGGAAGAATCCGAAGATCAGGTGCGCGCCATCATGCGCAATCGCCGCGGGCGCACTTTCGCCGACGAAGACGACGGCTTTGCACTCGAAACGCAGGATGTGTTCTTAGACATCTACGGCAAAGCGACATCGAACATCTATATCGTCACCATCGGCGTCGCCGCTATTTCTTTGGTTGTCGGCGGCATCGTCGTGATGAACATCATGCTGGTAAGCGTCACAGAGCGCACGAAAGAAATCGGCATACGCAAAGCCATCGGCGCGCGCCGCACAGACATACTAATGCAATTCTTAACGGAGGCTGTCGTCGTGTCGGCCATCGGCGGCGCGCTCGGCGTCATCGTCGGCTTCGCACTCGCCTACACGCTGTCATTGCTTCTCGGCTTTCCGCTGTTGTTAAGCGCAGGCTCGGCTATCTTAGGCGTGACAGTTTCATCACTCGTCGGCATCATCAGCGGCCTTTGGCCTGCGTGGAGCGCGGCGAAGCTCGATCCGATTGAAGCATTGAGAGCAGAATAAGAAAGCATCGGTTAAAGATAAATTCGGAATTTCACCATGATATTTTGAGGTGTTGTAAGATGCTGCTACCAATAATAGGTTTGTCACTTGTGCTAACAGTAGTAGGTGGTTTAGCTAGCCTTATTGCGATAGCTGATCCGCACGCTTCTCGTTTGATTCCTTACGTTGGATTCATATCTTTCTTCGCGGGTATTGGTGCTTTTTCGTTCTCAATGCTACTGGGTATGTTTTGTGGAGGAATCAGCGAGGCCGTTGCAGGTTCAGATTGGCTATCTGGTCTCGGCTTTCTCGGCGGTTATGTTTTGGGAGGCTTTGGCGGAGCGAGATTCGGCTTCCTCAAAGCATCCCGTCGTGATCGTGAATTAAACTCGTAGTGTTGCGTGCAGCACTAGCGAGAATTACTCGAGATTCTTTGCAATACCATCGAGCTTGTAGAAAGATTTGGAAGGGAACATGATGATCTTTCTGATTGAGTACAATCGAAAAATCCGGCAAATAGTTACCTTCAATACGTTCAATGACTCGGAGCGTCGAAAGGCTGAAGACGCCCGGTTGCAAATGGAACTCGAACTTAACCGCCTTGCAGCAGAGCATGAGGTGGTTTTATTAGAGGCCGCGACCGAAGCGACTTTGCGGCGCACGCATCGCCGTTATTTCGAGAGCTTATCCGAACTTGTGAAGCTACCAGCCTAATTTATCGGGAGGTTAATATGGACAGAAATTGGAGAAACGCCTTTCTTACATTGGCATGGCTCATGCTCGCGGCACAGACTCTCTTCGCTTTCTTAATGATTATCGCGGCGATCATGGCGCGTGGCACGGCTATCGCGTTGCCGGGACTCGGCTTGCTCATCGCAGGCCCGCTTTTCTTTATCCTGCTCCTCATCATTGATCTTGCAATCGCCGCTTTCGTTTTAATTGCTATCGCATGGCTGCGCCGCTCCGTTCGCTTGCCGTGAAGTCGCTCTTATGACTTTCGATGATGTGAAAGAGTCTGCGGCGATGGCCGTCGATACGATCAGGGCGAACAAGCTGCGTTCGTCGCTGACGATTTTGGGCGTGAGCGTCGGCGTCATCACTGTCATTTTTATGGTGTCGATTATACAGGGCTTGAACCGCGCGTTCGCCGATCAGATTGAAGGCTTGGGATCGAATGCGATCTGGGTGACGAAGTTCGATGCGAGTTTCGGTAAGCCGCCGTCGGGCGAGCAGATTCACCGCAAGAATCTGACAATCGAAGACGCCGACGCGATACTCAATGAAGCGCCGTCTATCGCGGACGTGACGCCTTTGGGACGCAAAATCTCGACTTCGGTGCGTTACGCGGATAAGCAATCGGACACGCCGATTCTCTTCGGCACGAATTCGCATTACGAGTTTACGCAGGCGCAATACGTCGCTCGCGGACGCTTCCTCAGCGAGACGGATGTCAGGGAGCGCTCGAACGTGTGCGTGATCGGCCAAGATGTCGCGCACACTTTGTTTCCGTTCGAGGAGCCGCTCGATAAAGAGATACGGCTGAACGGCAATCCGTTTCGCATCATCGGCGTGATGGAAACGCTCGGCAACGTGTTCGGTCAATCAAGAGATAATTCGATTTTTATTCCGCTCGGAACCTTCGAGAAATACTATCCCGATTACCCGTTCCCGGAAGTCGTCTTTGTCATTATCGTGCGCCCGAAGTCACGCGCCTTCGTCAAGCCCGCCATCGAAGAAATCACCGACATACTGCGCCGCCGTCGCCGCCTTCCTCGTGGCGCGCCGCTTAACTTCGGCATCTCGACGCAGGACTCGCTCCTTGATATTTACAATCAACTGACGGGCGCAACCGCGCTTGTGCTGACGGCGATTTCCTTTGTCGCATTGATGATCGGCGGCATCGGCGTGATGAACATTATGCTGGTGTCCGTGACAGAGCGCACAAAGGAAATCGGCATACGCAAGGCTGTCGGCGCGACGCGCGGCAATATCCTTTCGCAGTTTTTGATCGAAGCCGTTGCGCTGACGGCTATCGGCGGATTTGCCGGACTCATCGTCGGCGAAATAGCGAGCCTTTTGATGAACAGATACTCGCCGCTTCCGGCTTACGTGCCGCTGTGGGCGATTCTCGTCGGGATAGGCATTTCGGCGGGCGTCGGTATCGTCTTCGGGCTGTGGCCTGCATGGAAGGCGGCGCGGCTCGATCCGATTGAAGCTTTGCGTTACGAGTGAATTTTATTTCCGGCAAACGAAACAGTGGGGGCGCGTCGTTCGTACAAGAAGGCATCTCGTCGAGGTGTGACAATGCGTCTTATACGCGGTGACATTTACGAAAACCTGAAGATGGCGCTCTCGACTTTGCGCGCCAATAAACTGCGTTCGTTTTTAACGGTCATCGGCGTCGTCATCGGCGTCTGGACGGTGATGGCGATTGCTTCCATTATCAGCGGCATTGATGTAGCGGTTGAAAAAGAGATCGAGTCTCTGGGAACGCGCTCGATTTTCGTCTCGAAGTTTGACATAGGCATTCGCACCGGCGCGCTGACGCGTGAGGAGCGTATGCGCAAAGACTTGACGCTCGAAGATGCGCTGGCGATTAAGGGATTGCCCGCCGTCGAAGTCGCGGACTTTTTCCTCGACATCTCGAACGATCCGTTCGGCAAAAAGATTCTCGTGACGAACGGCGGCAAAACGTCTGCGGCGATAAACCTCGAAGGCACGCTGCCGGGCTATGAAGTCGCTGGCATACGCAAAATGAATCGCGGGCGTTTCTTCACGTCGTTCGAGAACGAAACGAATCAGGAAGTGTGCATCATCGGTTCGAGCGTCGCGGACAACTTTTTTCCATACGGTTCGCCCATCGGCCATACTATTCAAATCGGCGGGCGCGAATTTCGCGTGATCGGCGATTTGCTGCCGCGCGAACAACTATTCGGCGGCGGCAACGATAACGACATTATCTTTATTCCGCTCGGCGTCGCGCGCAAGTTCAGGCCGAACGCGAAGGATGTAACAATCACAGCCGTTGCGCGCGCCGGGCAAATCGAAGAAGCGAAAGATCAAATCACGGATTTGATGCGCGTGCGCCGCCGCGTGCCATTCGATCAACCGAACAATTTTGCTTTGACGACGGCTGATTCGATCATCAGTAAGTTTCGTGACATCACTTTCGGCGTCGCCATCGCCATGATCGCAATCTCAAGCGTCGGCTTGATGGTCGGCGGCATCGGCGTCATGAACATTATGCTCGTCTCCGTCACCGAACGAACAAGGGAGATCGGAGTGCGCAAGGCCATCGGCGCACGTCGCGCAGACATACTTTGGCAATTCCTGATCGAAGCGATGACATTGACGGGCGTCGGCGGATTGATCGGCCTGCTTTTCGGCTGGGCGACAACGATGCTGATACGCATGTTTATTCCGTCGTATGTTCCCATCTGGGCACCCATCGCGGGCTTCGTCGCAAGCGTCGGCATCGGCCTTGTTTTCGGATTGTGGCCTGCATGGAAGGCCGCGCGCCTCGATCCAATTGAAGCTTTACGTTATGAGTAGGCAACTTAATCGGGCGCTGAAACGTATTAAATAATCGTGAAATTCATAGAGACTCTCAAACTCGCGCTGTCGGCTGTGTGGGCGCACAAGTTGCGTTCGGTGCTGACGCTTTTAGGCATGATTATCGGCGTCACGGCGGTGGTCGTCGTCGTGTCTTTGATTCAGGGCTTTAATGTTTACGTTGACGAAAAGATCGCGGGCATCGGCTCGAAAGCCTTTAACGTCCAGCGTTTTAATCCGTTCGAGGATTTCAAGGACACGGACACGATTGCGGCTGCCACACGGCGTAACAAAGAATTGACGCTCGACGATTACGAATACTTGCGCGCGCGCGCAACCTTGATCGATCAACTCGGCGCGGGCGCGCGCGGGACGCCGACGCAAATCAAACGCGGCTCGGAGATACTCGAAGATGTTTCGGTTGACGGTCAAACGCCGAACGTCGCCGAAATCCGCAACGTGGAAATTGCCGACGGGCGTTTTTTCACCGCTTCGGAAAACGATTCGGCGGCGCGCGTCGCATTTCTCGGCGCGGATGTCGCCACGAAATTATTTCCCACCACCAGCGCGCTTAATCAGGAAGTCAGCGTCGGCGGCATTCCGTACCGCGTGCTCGGCGTCGCCGTCGCCAAAGGCACGGTGTTAGGCATTCCGCAGGACAATTACATTACGATTCCGCTGAAAACTTACGCGAGCAATTTCGGCGGATTGACGGGCAGGCGCGGCCTTTACTTTCTCGCAACAGCGAAATCAGATGAACTGTTCAATGATGCGGTTGAAGAAACAAGACAATTAATGCGCGCGCGCCGACGCCTTCCCGCCAAAGACAAAGACAACTTCGCCATTATCACGCCGGACGCAATCACAGGACTGCGAGACCGTATCTTCGGCACAATCTCTATCGTTGCCATCGCCGTGCCCGCCATCGCGCTCGTTGTCGGCGGCATCGTCATTATGAATATCATGCTGGTGTCCGTCACAGAGCGGACAAAAGAAATCGGCATCAGGAAATCTTTGGGCGCGCGGCGTTCCGACATACTCAAACAATTTCTCGTCGAAGCGGTCACGCTCTCGGCCATCGGAGGCACGCTCGGCGTCGTCTTCGCGTGGATTATCGGGCGCGTGCTGACCGCCGTCTTTTTCCCGACGTATCTATCGACAATCGCCGTCATCGTCGCCGTCGGCGTCTCCGGCGTCATCGGCGTGCTGGCAGGAATCATTCCCGCATGGAAGGCCGCGCGCCTCGATCCGATTGAAGCGCTCAGAGCGGATTGAGCCGAACGAAAAAACCGGATTTGTGCAAAAAAGAATTATGCTAGCGAAACGTCAAACACCGATTTTCGTTTTTGCCTTCTCGCTGCTCTTTATTTACGCGGTGGACATAACCGTTGCGCGTTCCGCTCTTTTCAACGCAAAGCCGCATCTCTTAGCCGCCGCGTTATTAATCGACCTCGCGCTCGTCGTGCCACTGCTTTACTACTGCTGCATCATACGCACAGGGCGATTGCCTTTGCCGACGATTGCTCCCGTGATGATTTTCGGCGTCTTAGTTGCTTCGATTGTGTTGCCCGCTGAAGCGACGAACGATTTTCGTAACATCAAATATCTCGCGGCGCTGCCGGAATTGCTAATCGCCGTTTACGCATTCGGCAAAGCGAAAAGCACATTACAAACTTACCGGCACACTGAGGTTGCAAGCGGCGATTTCATTGAGAGGCTGCGCCTTAGCTTCCAAAAATCGCTGGGCGAATATGCCTTTGTCGAAGTGGTAGTTTCAGAGTTGGCGGTTTTGTATTACGCTTTTTTTTCGTGGCGCGCCGTAATGATTGTGCCGCCTGCTCGAACTCTTTATTTCTTCTATCATAGGAAAAGCAATTGGGCTTCGATTCTCACCGCGCTGCTGATGATCGTGGCGGCGGAAGGCTTCGCCGTGCATTTCCTGATTGCGAGGTGGAGCAACGCTGCGGCGTGGGTTTTGACGGCGTCGAGCATTTACGGAGCGGTGTGGCTGATAGGCGATTACAGAGCGATGTGTTTGCGCCCGATATGCCTTGACGAAGACGCTTTGCACATTCGCCTGGGTTTGCGTTGGAGCGCGCGCATACCTCTAAATGATATTGCGCGCGTCGATTCTCCCGGCCTCGACTTCGTTCCGCAAAAGTCGTCCGGCTATTTACGCTCCACTGTTCTCGGCGAGCCGGAGCTTTTAATTTCGCTGAAGCACGAAAACATCGCTGACGGACTCTTCGGCTTGAAAAAGCGGTTTTGGCAAGTGGGCGTAGCGCCCGACGAGACAGAATTGTTTGAAGCGACTCTCAACGAATACATCAAGACATCACAAGGCTTTTGACGTTACCTTAAACGCTTATGCAATTGCTTCGCAACGATATTTACGAAAACCTGAAGATGGCACTCTCGACTTTGCGCGCCAATAAACTGCGTTCGTTTCTCACTGTGATCGGCGTCGTTATCGGCGTCTGGACGGTGATGACTATCGCTTCGATTATCAGCGGTATTGATCTCGCGGTGACAAAGGAGATCGAATCATTCGGCACGCGTTCGATTATCATCAGCAAGTTCGAGGCGGGCATACACGTCGGGCGCAGGTCGCGCGAAGAGCGTATGCGTAAAGAGTTGACTTACGATGACGCGATTGCGCTCACGAAGTTGCCAGCCGTCGAATTGAGCGTGCCGTTTCTGGACATCACCAACAGCTTCTTCGGCAGAAAACTGCTGGTCACGGCGAACGGTAAAACGTCTTCGGCGATTAACCTAGACGGGACATTGCCGGAATACGAGCGCGCCGGAATCGAGAACATCAGCGAAGGCCGCTTTTTTTCGCAGTTCGAGAATGACACCAACGAGCAAGTGTGCGTGATCGGTTCAAGCGTCGCGGAAAACTTTTTTCCTTACGGCTCGCCGCTCGAACAAAAGATCGACATCGGCGGCAACGAATTTCGCGTGATCGGCGTGCTGGAAAAGCGCGAGCAATTCGGCGGCGGCGGCGGCAACAACGATCAAAACAACACCATGCATATTCCTTACAACGTCGCCAAAAAATTGAAGCCGAACGCCGACGATGTAACGATTCTCGCCGTCGCGCGCGCAGGCATGATGCAGGAAGCGCAGGATCAAGTAACGGACACTTTGCGCGTGCGCCGCCAAGTGCCGTTCGATCAACCGAACAATTTCGGCGTCACCACCGCCGAATCCGCTATCTCGAGTTTCCGCTCGATTCTGTCGGGCGTCGCCATCGCCATGGTCGTCATCTCTTCCGTCGGCTTGATGGTCGGCGGCATCGGCGTGATGAATATCATGCTCGTCTCCGTGACAGAGCGAACAAGAGAGATTGGCATACGCAAGGCCATCGGAGCCAAGCGCGCGGATATTCTGTGGCAATTCCTGATCGAAGCGATGACGTTGACGGGCGTCGGCGGATTAATCGGCTTGCTTGTCGGTTGGGCGACAACGCTTTTAATACGAATCTTCGTGCCGTCTTATGTTCCGCTCTGGGCGCCCATCGGCGGCTTCGTCGCCAGCGTCGGCATCGGCTTGATCTTCGGTTTGTGGCCTGCATGGAAAGCCGCGCGCCTCGATCCCATCGAAGCGCTCAGGTATGAGTAACGATAGAGATGCTGCGCGCGACTTAGTTGAGGTCGAGCGATCAAGCGGAGTTAATCACGTTGCCAATGCGCGTTGATTCACTAATCTAACTTTATTAGCAATCGAATAACAGGAAAGGCGCTTGCCGCAACTTCATGGCAAGCGCCTTCGCTTTTTGATCCTATACACTGCTGCTACTTTTTCTTGCGCTGATTTCGCTTCGCAGCGAAGCAGAAAACGAAGGCCATCTGCGCTGACACTCTGCTTTAGGAAATGAAACTCGGAAAGAGTGCGGCCAGACCGAGCACAAGAAGAACTCCGAGTCCCCACAGCACCAGCGTCGCAGACCATGCCGTGCCTGTGCTCACCCGCTCACCGCCGTTGCGCAATCCCGTCGCCGTCAACCACAAACCGTAGAGGGTCAGAATTCCGACAGTGCCGCCGAGCGTGTACAGGTACGGATGCTCCGCCGGTGAAAACAGTATTCCCAGATCGGCGCGCACAAGCCCGCGCTGCTGCGCCCTAATGGGATTAATATCATCCGGCGATTTGACGTACAGCAGAACGAGGCTCAACAGATTCTGTACGACTATGACAGGCAGCGAGGCATAAACGGTGACCGCGAGCGCCTGCCAGAAATTCATGCGCCCGCCGAGAGCCGTCACGCACAGCAGGTAAAGCCCTGCGAACACCAGCATGACAAGAAAGATTCCGCCGACAACATTCAACGGCCCGGAGATTTTTGCGAGGGGAGTCTTCGCCGTTTCGATGGCGTCCTCTCTGATCTGCGGTGCTTTATCCGCCGGAATAAATCCGCTTTCAACTGTTTTATCGATCTGCGCACCAGTAATCACTTCCGGCGTCATGCGTTGTGTAAACGCCGCTTGATAAATGACGCTGCATAAAGCGATCACGAGAAACGCCGCGAGCCAGCGCGGATGCACGCGCAGGTTCTGAAAAATGCGCGCCGGTTCAAAGAAAATACCCGCGATCTTTTGCGCGGGCGAAAGCGGCGGCTCGGCTCCCGGCGCAGGCTCTGTTTGCCTGATAAAGCTCAACCCGAACACGACCAGCCCGACAAGAAGCGCAAACGCACCCGTTCCCAGCAAACTTCGACCGCCCGGAACTATTTTTGTAATACCGACGATGATAAAAAGCACACCGACAACGAAAAGAATTACACCGGCAATGCGACGCATACAGCAACCCTTTCTTTACGAACAGCGAACAAAGATTTTAGAAGCGAGCTTTTTTGATTTCAACGGGCTATGTTCACGGCAGATATGCTTACCGTAAAAACATTGCCATTAATGAACTACGAACTTGTCTGCTTATACGCGCAGCTTAAACTTCATGTTTCATCAAAATTTGCGTAAAACGACTACGGCAAAGAATCAAGCGAGTGTCGGCGCATCCTTCCAGCCCGGCACGCGTATACAGGCGGCGGTATGGTCGGGCGCAATCTCTCTGAGGTCTGGATCAATCTGCGCGCATTCGGGAATCGCCTGCGGACAGCGCGTGCGAAAGCGGCAGCCCGAAGGCGGATTGATCGGCGTCGGCACATCGCCGTGCAGCACAATGCGCTTGCGCTTGCGCGTCGGATCGGGAATCGGGATCGCAGATAGAAGCGCTTGCGTATACGGATGCTGCGGATTCGCGTAAAGCTCTGCGGCGCTTGCGACTTCGACGATGCGACCCAGATACATCACCGCGACGCGCGTCGAAATGTGTTCGACCACAGCGAGGCCATGCGAGATGAAGAGATACGTCAAGCCAAATTCTTGCTGTAAATCTTGCAGCAGATTCACGATCTGCGCCTGCACGGAAACGTCCAGCGCCGAAACGGGTTCATCCGCGACAATCAATTTCGGATTCAAGGCGAGTGCGCGCGCGATGCCGATGCGCTGGCGTTGCCCGCCGGAAAATTCGTGCGGATAACGATTCATGTAATCAGGATCGAGGCCGACCTTCGTGAGCAATTCCGCAACGCGCGTTTTCCGTTCTTCTTTGCTTCCGAGCTTGTGAATCACCAGCGGCTCGCCGACAATGTCGCGCACAGTCATGCGCGGATTAAGGCTTGCATACGGGTCTTGAAAAATGATCTGCATCTCGCGGCGCAACAGACGGAGTTCCCTGCTCTTCAGCTTCACGACGTCGCGCCCGTCGAATTCTATTTCGCCCTGCGTCGGCTCGATCAAGCGCAACAGCAATCGCCCGACGGTTGATTTACCGCAACCGGATTCGCCAACCAACCCTAAAGTTTCGCCGCTCAAAATCTCGAACGTCACGCCGTCAACCGCCCGCACCACATCGTCAGAGCCTTCAACCGGGAAATGCTTGACGAGACCGCGCGCGCGCACGAGTTCGATTGCCGCCGCCCTTTCCGGTTGAGTTGCATCGAGCGTGTGCGCTGCCGCCGCTTCACGTTCGGGAACGCTTGCAGCATTCGGGCGCGCATCGAAATTCATTTCCTGATCCACATTCATTGCCCTATGCGCCTTTCCGCTTCGTGCGTGTCCGCGCTGACGGCTGCCGCCAGATCGTAAAGCACGCATCGCACCTGCACTCCGCCTTCGATTTCGTAAAGCGGGATCGCGCCTTCATACGAGCAACGCGGCATACGATGTTCGCAACGCGGCGCGAAATGGCAACCCGGCGGAAGTTGCGTCGGACTCGGCACAACGCCTTCAATCGTTTCCAAACGCACGGCCTTCAACGCTTCGGCTGCTTTCATCTTCGGCACAGAGCGCAGCAAGCCTTCCGTGTACGGATGCTTCGGGCGCGCGAACAATTCTTCAACCGGCGATTCTTCGACGATGCGCCCCGTGTACATCACCGCAACACGATCCGCGACTTCCGCCACCACGCCCAGATCATGCGTAATCAACAACACGCCGAGTTCGCGCGTCGTTCGCAGTTCGTTCAAGAGTTCGAGAATCTGCGCTTGAATCGTGACATCGAGCGCCGTCGTCGGCTCGTCCGCAATCAATAATTTCGGATCACACGCCAACGCCATCGCAATCATCACGCGCTGCCGCATTCCGCCCGACAATTGATGCGGGTAATCATTCGCGCGCCGCGCCGGATCGGGAATCGCCACTTCCTTCATCGCTTCAACGGCCTGCTCACGCGCGTCCTTACGCGCTAACTTGCGATGAAGCCGCAACGCTTCGGCAATCTGCTCGCCGATGGTGTAAACGGGATTAAGCGAAGTCATCGGGTCTTGAAAAATCATCGCAATGTCGTCGCCGCGTATCTCTCGCATACGCTCATCCGACGCGGCGAGCAAATCCTCGCCATCGAAAACAATCTCGCCGCCGACAATATTTCCCGGCTTCCCGACGAGCCGCATCACAGACAACGCCGTGATGGATTTCCCGCACCCGCTCTCGCCGACAAGCCCGAGCAACTCTCCTTTGTCCACATGAAAACTCACACCGTCAACCGCACGCACAAGCCCAGAGCGCGTTTGAAAATGCGTCTGTAGATTTTTGACTTCGAGTAAATGCGACATATTCAAACTGTGCAGCGACACCCGCACGCCAAATCTATTTTCACAGGAGACACTTCGCGCGTTACACGATCATGGCGGACGTGAAGCACAAGCAGCGTGTAAGGATCAAAGACCACGACATCCTTGACGCCCTGCGACAAGTAAAAGTGCGGCCCGATCTCAAGGTCTTTCGCTTCGTAGCCCTTGCTGATTACTTCAATCACAGCTTCCGGCACAAGCTTGACCGGCGCATCATCCTCATCCGGCTCGCGGCAAAAGATTGCGATGTCCGGGCGCTTCAAAGAACCGTCTGGAAAACTCACGTACACATCCGCCGCATGAATGCACGCGCATTGTTCGTCGGCTTCGGACGCCGTCGCAACTCGTTCGATAGTCGCGCGGATTCTATCAACCGCCTTCTGGTGTTTCCAGATCGGATGCGGCTCCCAGATCGGCAATCCGCCGACAATCTCAAGACGTATGCCAAGCTCATCCGCACGCAAAAATTTCGCGTCCATAACTTTCTCCTGTTGTGAAGTATAACTGATAAGCTTTAAGGACACGCAAATCCCGCACGTGGTGGCAAGCCGAGTTTCGCACTTAAACTATTTCAGCTTCGCAGTATTCGCCCGAATGCAGCGTATGGTGTGGAAATGAGTTGTAGATTTCGGCTTCCGGTAAAGATAATCTAACCCCTTAAATTCAAGGCCAGACTCACCAGTTCCGCACGTCACGAGCAAACCTTCCAAAACCGTTTGGAAACAAGTTTTCAAGCATGGAAAGGTTATCGGTCAATCTTCCAGCGGCTTTAATAGCACAAGCCTTTTCAATATCTATGGATGGCCGCTCTGTGCCATAGACGTCGCTCTTCAACGTGATCCTTGTGTAAGTAATTGTCTCCGACTGAAGTTTCCGCGTCCATGTTGCTTCATTGACATGAGGATCAAGGCCACATTGATACCATGCTTCGATAGATGGAACGGCTAAACCACAGGCGGTCTTAATTCTATTACGCCCAGATATGGAAGGGAGTCTTGATAGTTCTGTATCAGCAATATTGCGAAGTAAACAGAGGCGACAATGCGAATCGCCTCCGGCAATGTCTTCATGGCTGCGTTGATGGACGGGAGAATCATCTGAATCAACCACAACAGCTAAAGCATCGGCATCCGTCTGGTAATGCAAGAATTTTAAGAATGTTGGAAGTATGTTGATAACAGCCGACCAACCTGCCGGGCGAAAGCGAGCGGAAGAGACTACTTTCGTCTCCCTGCCAAGAACGCCGTCTACAAGTATCTTGATTGCCGCTTCATCCGCCGGTGACTCGCTAAGCACCGCGATTTTCATGGCGCGAGAGGAACTCCGCCGAGGATTCCGCTGTACCACACATCGCCCAAAGGAGCATCCTGCAAAAACTTGTCAATATCAGGTCTGTCCGATAAACGCTCGAAACGAGTCATGTCTCGGTCTTTATGGGCAATAACAATTTCTTCCGGGTGATCCTTGTAAAGATCAAGCAGATACGGCGAATGAGTTGTCGCTATAACTTGAATCGGGAGACGGTTGTCATTGTAATTCTCCGGGTAGCATAGCCGGTACATGGCATCTTGTATTTCACGGAGCAGGCGCGGATGGATGCCCCGTTCCGGCTCCTCGAAACATACGATTGCCGGAGGATCGGGCAGGTACGACAGAGTAAGAAACGCCAGCGCAAACAGCACTCCATGAGAAAGATCGCGTGCTTGAATGCGATGCTTACCTATTCTCGTGCGCAGCAGAAACTCTCTTTGGCCTTGTTCTGGAGTATCAAATAAAATGCGATCAAATTCAGGCAACCAGCGTCCGAGTTCCTCATTGAGCAATTCAAATCTTTCAGGTTCATTATCACGAAGGTTATCTAGAACACCGGCAAGATTAGAACCATTCGGTTGCAATTCGATGTTCGGGCGTAAAAGAACAGACGCCGCAATAGCGTTCGCATCAAAGGAAAAAATTCTAAAGCTCGCTAGCGCGCCACTAAAAAATCCTAGCGAAGAATCATCCAGCGGTTGACCGAACGCATTTTGGTAATCCGGCCCGGAGTTATAAGCTTTAAGGCTATTTACATACTCCCATTTGGATTCGCTCATAACTCTCGTATTACCCGCGTCCCAATCAATAATGATCTTAGCCGTCGCTCCGGCAACTCTCTTTAGGTTGGCAGTCGCAATCTGCCTAAAATTTGTATTGCTAGGCGTGTAAGCCAACTTAAGCGCTTCCATCGCGGTGGTCTTTCCGCTTCCGTTAGCCCCGACAATCAAGGTGAATCTACCGAGCGAAAGCGTAGCATCGCGCAATGCCTTAATATTTTGAAAGTGAATAGATTTAATCATTGATGAGCCTCCAGCTAAAGACTTATAAGTTTTTACTTCTGCTTAACTTGCAAGCCAGCTCTGAAAAGAGCTTTACGATATATCTTCACGAGGATTCTCTCAACTCCTTGCGCATTACACCGTCACGGCTTCGCGGTACTCGCCCCACACGCGGCGCAGGCGGTGGCTGATTTCGCCGACGGTGACGTAGGCTTCGACGCAGGCGAGGATGCGTGGCAGCAGGTTTTCGTTTGAGCGCGCGGCGGCTTCTAATTGCGCGAGGAGTGTGTCGGCGGTTTGTTTGTCGCGGCGCGCGCGTAGGGCGCGCAGGCGTTCGATCTGCGCGTGTTCGATTGCCGGGTCAACGCGCAGGGTCTGGATGGATGTTTCTTCTTCGATCTGAAAGCGATTGACGCCGACGACGACTGCTTCGTTTGTTTCCACCGAACGCTGGTAAACGTAGGCCGCTTCCTGTATCTCGCGCTGCACGTAGCCTGTTTCAATCGCGCGCAGCATTCCGCCCATCGCGTCTATCTTCTGAATGTAATCAACGGCGCGATGTTCGATTTCATTTGTCAGTTGTTCAATGGCGTAGCTGCCTGCGAGTGGATCAACCGTGTCGGCGATGCCGGATTCGTGCGCGATGACTTGCTGCGTGCGGAGCGCGACGCGCGCGGCTCTCTCAGTCGGCAGAGCGAGCGCTTCGTCCATCCCGTTCGTGTGCAGGGACTGCGTGCCGCCGAGCACAGCGGCGAGCGCTTGAATCGTGGTGCGGACGACGTTGACTTCCGGTTGCTGTGCGGTCAGGGTCGAGCCTGCCGTCTGCGTGTGAAAGCGCAGCATCAAAGAACGCGGGTCGAGCGCGCCGAATCTCTCGCGCATCGTGTGCGCCCAGATTCTTCGTGCGGCGCGAAACTTGGCAATCTCTTCGAGAAGGTTATTGTGCGCGTTGAAGAAAAAGGAAAGACGCGGCGCGAAGTCGTCAACTTTCAAGCCCGACTCAATCGCCGCTTCGACGTAGGCGATGGCGTCCGCGAGCGTGAAGGCGAGTTCCTGCGCGGCAGTTGATCCGGCTTCGCGTATGTGATAGCCGCTGATGGAAATCGTGTTCCAGTTCGGCACTTCCGTCGCGCAGAAACTGAACGTGTCCGTGATGAGGCGCATCGAAGGCGCGGGCGGATAAATGTATGTGCCGCGCGCGATATATTCCTTCAGAATGTCATTCTGGATTGTGCCGCTCACTTTATCGAACGAAACATTTTGCTTGCGCGCTACCGCCAGATACAAACACAAAAGCGTCGAAGCGGTGGCGTTGATCGTCATCGAAGTCGAGACGGTGTCGAGCGGAATGCCGTCGAAGAGCCGCAGCATATCTTCGAGCGAATCAATGGCGACGCCGACTTTGCCGACTTCGCCTGCGGAGAGCGTGTCGTCGGAATCCAACCCGATTTGCGTCGGTAGATCAAAGGCGACGGAGAGTCCCGTCGTGCCGTGCGCGAGCAGATATTTATAGCGCGCGTTGGATTCTTCGGCGGACGCAAAGCCAGCGTATTGCCGCATCGTCCAGAAGCGCCCGCGATACATGTTCGGGCGCACGCCGCGCGTATACGGATATTCGCCCGGCGCTCCCAATTCGCTTTCGTAATCAACGGCTTCGGTGTTCGACGGATTAAAGTCGTTCGGCAGTTCGATGCCGGATGATGTGAGAAAGCGTTCACGCCGCTCGGCGCTCGTTTTCGTTGCCATGATGATGTGTCTCGTTTGAAGGGAAAAGAGATTTGCCGCCGCCGTGTATGTCACTCAAATAATCGAAGCCTAGCACACGGCGCATGGCGCTCGCAACGAAGTGAATCAGCGCATTTCAATTCGTCCCGCGCATTGACCCGAACGCGGTGCGTCGCTTAGCATCGTTCCCTGACAAGATCGACAAAGACATTCAAACGAACAGGGCGCGCGAGAACATTTTGGACATCAACGACGAAGCCAAACTTATTGTTCAAGACTTAGGCCAGGCCATCAACGCGGCTGTCGAACGCTCGACGGAAGTCGCCGAAGCTATCGAACGCTTGCGCGACGCGGGCTACGAAATGGAACTCACACTACGCCTCGAAATCGGCCTCCGCCCCAGTGCCGAAGACGACGAAGCAAACGGCAAATCCGGCGACGCCGAACTCGACCTCACAGACGAAGACCTGCGCACACTGCGCCGCATGAAAATCCGCATCGACGACGCGGAGTAACACGCGCCGCTTTACCGCCAACGCAGCCGAAACAAAATAATTCATCCAAGAGGAATGCTTATGCCAGTCACAACTTTTCGAGGCACGATTGAGAATGGTCAAGTCCGGCTTCCGGCAAACGCTAATCTGCCGGAAAAGGCCACGGTTTATGTCGTTGTTCCTGACCTTGAACACAACGCGAGCGTGGAGAAGTTTAATTTAGCCGAGCTGATTTCTCGTATGCCGCCGGATTACCAAGCGAGTGAAGAAAGCTTTGGCAAACCTGTCGGGAAGGAAGAGTGGTAGATGCCCGCCTATGTTCCAGAGAAGGGCGACCTCATTACCCTATCCTTTGACCCACAATCCGGTCACGAACAAAAAGGCCGAAGACCTGCGCTTGTCATCAGTAACTTCCTTTTCAACAAGGCGACAGGATTAGCGATTGTTTGTCCGGTAACGAATACCAATCGCAACATCCCGTTTCATTTGCCGGTGCCGGATTCATCTTCGTTGACGGGCTTCGTGATGGTCGAGCAAGTAAAGTCGGTAGATTTCAATGCTCGCAAGGCGAAGTTTGTCGAAAAGGCAACGTCGCCGTTCGTTGAAGATGTGGTCGCGCTGATAGATGTTTGTATCAAGTAGCTTTCGCGGCTTGAAGATTCTTGTCGAGGGCGAAGCCGAACAATACATCCTCACACGAAGTTGTATTGCACTTTTGCAGTTTAATTAGTGTTAGACGTAGAGGATATATGCCAGCGATAACAACCGCTTATGCAAAGAACATCATCCGTCGAGCTTTACGCGAGTTAGTTGATCGTTCGCCTTCCAAACGAGAAATCACTTTGCTTTGGGAGTTCTTTGAATCAAACTGCGCATACTGCGGTGCCCATTTGTCGCCCAAGAACAAAGAAGGGCACATTGACCATTTAGTGGCAGCGAGTCTTGGTGGCGTAAATCATATTTCAAATCGGGTTCTTTCTTGCGCCCCATGCAACGAAAAAGAGAAACTAGATCAGCCGTGGGAACAGTTCCTCCGGCACAAGAATTCAGACGAGAAGGCTCTTTCACAAAGAAAGTCAAAGATTCTGGAGTGGACATCTCGCTCAGAGATACGCCGGGAAGAGGAGGCGATGAAAGCTGCGGATCAGGCAGCAGCGAGAGTTGCCGCTTGCTTTGACAAGGAGGTTGCCGAGTTACGTAATGTCCACGTCTAACAACTTATTCAACCCGACGCCTTGATAGCATAGCTTTCATAGTGATTCCTTTGTTGTAAACTGAATGCCTGCGCCCGGTGCGGCTGAATTGCGGCGTTCGACGATCATCTACTGCCCCCGCTGATACCATGCTAAAGTATTCATCTTGAGATTCGAGTTGGAGGTTTGTACCCATGTATCAAATAGAATTAGAGAAGGCGAAAGCACAGATTGAAAGTTTGATTCAAACCGCGCTTGCCGGTGAAGAAGTCGTCATTACCCGAAACGAGCAGCCGGTACTGAAACTCATCTCGATTTCTCCCGTTAAATCTCGCCGTCAGAGTGGAAGTGCCAGAGGCTTAATTGCCATGTCAGATGATTTTGATGAACCTCTCGAAGATTTTGCAGAGTATATGCCATGAAGCTCTTGCTCGATACGCATACCTTCCTGTGGTTCATTGATGATAATCCGCGTCTGAGCGTGCGAGCGAAAGGCTTGCTCGAATCCGACGCGGATTTGCTGTTAAGCATCGCAAGTCTCTGGGAAATCGCTATCAAAATCAGCATCGGAAAGCTGACTCTCACGCAGCCATACGATGATTTTGTGCTGCAGCAACTCGCAGATAATGCCATCGAGATTTTGCCGGTAAGATTGTCGCATTTGGCTGCTGTTTCCGCGTTGCCATTTCATCATCGCGATCCGTTTGATCGCCTGCTAATTGCCCAAGCGATGGTCGAGCAGTTGCAAATCCTAACCATGGATGCAGCTTTCGATTCATACCCGGTCGAAAGGTTATGGTAAACCACGCCTGCGATTGCTGCTTACCCTTGTGCCCGATAATTTCGACGGCTTTGATGATTTCTATTGCATAGGGTCTTTGCTTTGAAGCGAAAGCGTATGGTATTTTGTAAGGCTTTTGTACACATTAATTTTTCGCCTTTATCGGCATTTGTGATGAAGAGGAGTTAAAAGAACGAGTATGGCTACGCCTAATGGAAATTTGAGCAGCAGCGGTAACGGGCAGCATCCGGGACGCGTCGTGCAGATTATCGGCCCGGTGGTGGACGTGGAGTTTGAAGAACATTATTTGCCGCCGATTTATACGGCGCTGCGCATCACGTCGGAAGGCTTCGATGTGCCGCAGCCGATTGATGTCGTATGCGAAGTGCAGCAGCATCTTGGCGAAGGCCGCGTGCGCGCCGTTTCAATGCTGCCGACGGACGGCATGGTGCGCGGCATGAAAGCGATTGACACGGGCAATCCGATCACCGTGCCGGTCGGCGAAGCGACGCTCGGGCGCGTGCTGAACGTGATCGGCGAGCCTGTGGATAGTCTCGGCGCGGTGAATGCTGAAAAGCATTATCCGATTCATCGCCACGCGCCCGCCTTCGACGAGCAATCAACCGAACTTGAAATGTTCGAGACAGGCATTAAAGTCATCGACTTGATTCAGCCCTTTTTGCGCGGCGGCAAGATTGGATTGTTCGGCGGCGCGGGCGTCGGCAAAACCGTGCTCATCATGGAGTTGATTAACAACATTGCGCGCGCGCACTCCGGCTTTTCCGTCTTCGCGGGCGTCGGCGAGCGCACGCGTGAAGGCAACGATCTTTTGCGCGAAATGGTCGAGTCGAAGGTTATCGACTTTGGCGAATCCTTCTACAAGCACATGGAGGAAACAGGCGAGTTCGACATGACCAAAGTAGATATGGAAGCGATCAAAAAATCGAAGGTCGCGCTTGTTTACGGGCAGATGACGGAACCTCCGGGAGCGCGTTTGCGCGTGGCACTCTCCGGCCTCACCGTCGCCGAATATTTCCGTGATGAAGGCCGCGACGTGCTGCTCTTTATCGACAACATTTTCCGCTTCACTCAGGCCGGTTCCGAAGTCTCCGCGCTCTTAGGGCGTATGCCTTCGGCAGTCGGTTATCAACCCAATCTCGCGTCGGAGATGGGCGAAATGCAGGAGCGCATTACTTCGACGAAGACAGGCTCTGTCACATCCATTCAAGCCGTTTACGTGCCTGCCGATGATTACACAGACCCCGCGCCCGCGACGACGTTCGCGCACCTCGATGCCGTGACCGCGCTCTCGCGCCAGATTGCCGAACTAGGCATTTATCCGGCAGTCGATCCGCTCGCCTCCAACTCGCGCATTCTCGATCCGCGCATTGTCGGCGACGAGCATTACAAAACAGCGCAGGATGTCAAACAGATTCTGCAACGCTACAAAGACTTGCAGGACATCATCGCAATTCTCGGCCTAGACGAGCTTTCCGAAGAAGACAGATTAACTGTTTCGCGCGCGCGCAAGGTTCAAAGATTCTTCTCGCAACCGTTCTTCGTTGCGGCGCAGTTCACGGGTCTCGAAGGCAAGTACGTCAAGCTCGAAGATTCTATACGCGGCTTCCGCGAGATCGTCGAAGGCAAGCACGACGATTTGCCGGAGCAGGCTTTTTATCTTGTCGGCACAATCGAAGAAGCGCGCGAAAAAGCGCAGAAGATGGCTGCCGGAGCGTAAAGTATATGAGCGACGAAGAAATGCGGCGCAAGATGGAGTTCATCGTTGAGACACTTGCGAACGTTACAACTAAGATCGATAGTTTAGTTGAAGCGCAAGCAAGTGATAGTGCAGCAAGAAAGAAAGACCCGGCGCGCATAGCGAGGCTAGAAGCATCTTTTGTAATGCTTACCGAATTGGCGCGTAGCGCAGATGAACGCGCAGATCGAACAGAACGTCGGGTCGCCGGACTCGAAGAGGCATACGTTAATATCGCCAAAATGGTCGAGCGCATTGAAGGCGAGCAGCATAGTGGAAATTCTCTGTAAACTGATGAGCGCTTAATCGTTTGATTTAATTATGGCTGAACAACTCCAACTTGAAATCGTCACACCGGAGCGGCGCGTGCTCGCGGAAGCGGTGGACGCCGTGCAACTTCCGACGTTGAGCGGCGAGCTAGGCATTCTGCCCGGACACACGCCGCTTATTTCGCAACTCCAAACAGGCGTGCTCGCTTACACGCGCGGCGGCGCATCGCAGCAACTGCATGTCTCCGGCGGCTTCGTCGAAGTCAATACGGATCGCGTTTCGGTGCTCGCTGAAATCGCCGAGCGCCCGGAAGAAATCGACGCCGCACAGGCGCGCAGCGAACGCGACGAAGCAGAGAAAATTCTCAACAACGCGAACAGCAGCGAAGAAGATGCGGCGACGGCGCGTGAACGCTTCGACCGCTCGCAAGTTCGCCTGCAACTAGCAACAGGAAACGCTAACGCCGCGACGATACGCTAAGTTTCGCAACCGCTCTCCGAACATTTAATCCAAACATGCGAAAGGCAGTTGATCGGCCTTACAAAGGCTTTCGATCAACTGTCTTTCTCCGTTCAATTACACGATTTTCATCACAACGTTTTCGGGCACCGGCGTTCGGGTTATGCTGCCCATTCCGCTTTCGATTCCAACTTTTCATCAGTGCCTTTCCCGACTCGCTTTCAACGAAAGTTAAAGCATTTTCTTATCTATTTTTCGCTTTCTAATGATGTTTCATGCTTGAAACATCGAACCGAACGCGGTATAATGACGTTGATTCGAGGGAGCTGATTTTTCCGCCGCAAGAGGGTTATATAATGTCACAGTCTATCGCAGAAGCTACGCCGGACGAGGCCCGCACAATCGCGGGCGAGGCGACGCCGGAAGACGCGCAAGTTGAGCAGAGTTTGCGCCCGCGTTGTCTCGCCGAGTACATAGGCCAAATGAGAGTTACGAGCAATCTGAATATCTTTTTGAAGGCGGCACGCGCGCGGCATGAAGCGCTCGACCATGTGCTTTTTTACGGCCCGCCGGGACTCGGTAAAACCACACTCGCCAACATCATCGCCGCAGAGATGAAGGCGGAGCTAAAAAGCGTTAGCGCGCCCGCCATCGAACGCGGCGGCGACCTCGCTGCGCTGCTCACCAATTTGCAGGAAGGCGAAGTGCTTTTTATAGACGAGATTCATCGTCTCAAGCCGCAGATAGAAGAAGTGTTGTATCCGGCGATGGAAGATTACCAACTCGATTTGATGATCGGGCACGGCACGGCAGCGCGCTCCATCAAACTAGATTTGCCGAAGTTCACTCTTGTCGGTGCAACCACCCGCGCAGGTCTGATTACCGCGCCGCTTCGCGGACGCTTTGGCATCGTGCAGCACCTGGATTTTTATTCGCAGAAGGATTTGGAAATCATCGTTCACCGTTCGGCGGAGATTCTGAATGTTGAAATCGAAGCGAGCGGCGCGCGTGAACTGGCGAGGCGTGCGCGCGGCACACCGCGTATCGTTAATCGCTTGCTGCGGCGCGTGCGCGATTACGCGGAAGTGTTGGGCGACGGGCGCATCACGCAGGCTATGGCGCGGCGCGCGCTCGACGAAATGGAAGTGGATCGTTTCGGGTTGGATGAAGTTGACCGCAAGCTGCTCACGGCGATCATCGAAAAGTTCGACGGCGGGCCGGTGGGCGTCGGCACAATCTCCGCTTCGATCAGTGAAGAGCGCGAATCAATTGAAGAGATCATCGAGCCGTATCTGATACAGATCGGTATGCTCAATCGCACGCCGCGCGGGCGTGTCGTGACGCGCGCGGCATACAAACACTTGGGCATTGCTTTGCCCGCGTCGCACGAGCAAACAAACGCGCTGGCGAGCTAAACGAATCGGGTGTTTTCAGTTGTTCGCGCAAAGTTGCGTAGGGCTAAAAGTTAAAATCTGCGCGCTATAATTTTTCGAGTTTCGGTCACAAAGCATTACTCGTTGGCCGGATAAGAGATGCCGTAAGTGATGACGTGTGGAAGCGGGTCGGGAGCCTCTTTTATACGAAGGTCGCTTGCGGCATCACTTTGTTCGGAGCTTCAATTTCAAGCTTTAGGTTCCTGTCCTGATCGAGTCGCGCATGTCCCGCACGGCGCGCTCTAAGCCCGTGAAGAGGGCGCGTGCGATGATGTTGTGGCCGATGTTGAATTCGCTGATTTCTTCGATGGCTGCGACTGCGCCGACGTTTCTGTATGTTAAGCCGTGACCGGCGGCGGCGCGCAAGCCGTATTGCCGTGCGAGCGCGGCGGCTTCGCGCAAGCGTCTTAATTCCTGCGCGGCCTTGAGCGTGCTTTCCGCGTGTGAAGCGCGCGAGCCGAGCGTGGCGTCCGAGTATTCTGCGGTGCAGAGTTCTATTTGCTGCGCTCCCGCTTCGTGCGCCGCTTCGATTTGTTGCGGCACAGGATCAATAAAAAAACTAGGGATGATTCCGGCTTCGCGCAAACGGCGGGCAGTGGCGCGAGTCAGACTCAAATTCGCCTGCACGTCCAACCCGCCTTCGGTCGTCACTTCGTGCGGACTTTCGGGAACGAGCGTGACGGCATCGGGTCGCACGTCGAGCGCAATGCCGAGCATCTCTTCGGTGGCCGCCATCTCGACATTCAGATAAGTCGTGATGCTTTGCCGCAACGCGCGCAAATCCGCGTCCTGTATGTGGCGGCGGTCAGTTCTCAAATGCACTGTGATGCCGTCGGCTCCGGCCTGTTCGCAGAGAAGCGCCGCCGCGATCACGCTCGGTTCCGGCGCGCGCCTCGCCTGCCGCACGGTGGCGATGTGGTCTATGTTGATGTTGAGGCGAGCGTTCATAAGCTTCAAGCAATCAGGCGTTGGAAATTTGGTGACGAGCGGAGAAGATTTTTTGATTGTCGGATGCGCTTTCGATGAAGAAAGCTAGCACGGCATTCAACGCAAGGCGTTATTGAAAAAGGTCGTCCACCTTCATTGACCAACCCGGCACGGCAGGCTCTGCTTCCGCGCGTTCGCCGCGATGATAGATTGTCGGCTTCTCCGGCTCATCCGTGCGATACACTTTAACGACCGTCTCGCTCAACAAATCAACATCCCACACGACAAGCGTTCCGGCAGCGAAATAGTCGGCGCGTTTGGCGGACATCTGCGCTTCGGCGCGCGCGCCGTAATCTCCCTCGCTTCGGACTTCGACGGCGAACACGGGCGCGCCCTCAAAGAATTTCATTCCGGTTCGCAACCCCGTATAAAAAGCTGCATCGGGGCTGAACGATCTACGCTTCGGCAGATCAACTATAAAGCCCGCATTATCTGCAACGGCGATTCCGGCCCCCGCGCTCTGCTCATATTCATACAAGCGCAGGCAAATTTGGAGGCTTGCACGACTAGGCTTGTCTCCGGTCGGTGACATACAGACAATCTCTCCATTGACGATTTCAGCCTTGCCGTTTTCCGGCACGCGATACAAATCTTCGATTGTCACTTCCGTGTTCGTGCTCATATAAAGCGCCTCTTTCCGTCTCGCAAATCATACTCCAATCCAATGCCGCGACAAATGTTTTTCAGTCGTCAACGATGTGAGCAAGTGCCGGAGATTAAACAGGCATGATCGAGTAACGAATGTCGCTAACGGACGATGCAGCATTTCAATGCGTGACGGCAATCAAGTTCCTTGCGCCGATTCAATTGAGTTGAAGTGCTGCCTCGCTCTCGTCTTGAGCATCGCTTTCGGCGGAACTGCGTTTCGTTCCTTCATCGAGTTGCTCGACTGTGTAGCGAACGGATTTAATCGCTTTATCGTAAATGCCGCGCTTTGCTTGACGGCGAAGCGTGCGTAATTCCGTGAACCCGTGCAGTCCGCCGAGAAAGCTGACGGTGCTGCCTTCATAGTCGTCCCAGCGCACGGCCTGTTCGCACAAACGAAGCCCTGCCAGATGCGCGATGTACAGCAACTCGACATCGAAGCCGAAGCGGTCAATAGCAGCGGCTTCGACGAGCGGGCGGCAGACGCTCATGCGAAAAGCTTTGAAGCCGCACTGCGTGTCCCAGAAAGGCATACGTGTCGCAAGCTTCACGGCGAGGTTAAAGACGCGCCCGCTTTGCTCGCGCTGCCAGGGTTGGTGAACGCCGATCAAGCTGCGATCAATGGCGCGTGAGCCGAACACGACATCGCAAGTTTTATTTTCAATCGGCAACACGAGTTTCGGCGTTTCAGTAATCGGTGTGGATAAATCCGCGTCGGAAAAAAGCGCCGTGTGCCCGCGCGCGGCAAGCAAGCCCGTGCGTACGGCATGGCCTTTACCACGATTCGGCGTGTTGCGAATCACACGCGCCGGAACCTTGTGTGGAATGCTCGCAAAAGCGTCTTCGGCAACTTGCGTCGTATTGTCTTTTGAGCCGTCGTCAACAACGATCAATTCGCCGTCGCGCACATGCTCGTCCATATACTGTAAAATCGTTTGCAGAGATTTGCCGAGCCTACGCGCTTCGTTATAGGCGGGCACAATTATGGAGAGGGATGTCAGCATCGAATCGTCTTTCACCGCAAGCTCTTGTGCCGCTCGCCCACGCACGGGCAGCGGCGCAGAACGGCTTCTCTATGGTATATTCGGACTAAGCAAAGGCTTCACAGTGTGCCTCTGCGCGAGCAAGATTTTGGAGCATAATTGGAGCATAACATGAGCAGTAAATTTGGCATAGTTGCGGCTACGATTCTCGTCGCGGCGTCTGTTGTGGGTGGTACTCTCGGCGGTGCCGTGACCAATCGCGCGGCCACCGCTGCTCCGCCGAAGCCCGCAGGCGACAACACGCCCGCCGCCATCGAAGGCAATTACCGCGCGGCGATGGACGTTATCGCGCACAACTATGCGGGCGATGTCGATTACGGACGCGCCACGCAGACCGCCATACAGGGAATGCTTTCGACGCTCGATCCGCACTCGACTTATTTCCCGCAAACCGAATTCACGAAGCTCAAGGAAGATCAGGACTCGCGTTTTTACGGCATCGGCGTCACCATCCTGCAACACCGCGACGGCGTCTATGTGCAATCGCCTGTGCCGGATACTCCGGCGGCGCGCGCGGGGCTTCGCTACGGCGACCGCATCGTTGAAGTGGACGGCAAAGACTCGCGCGAATGGACGAGCGATCAAGTCTCAAAGAACGTGCGCGGCGCGATGGGCACAAGCGTGCGCCTTAAGATCGAGCGTGCCGGTTCCGAAGCTCCCTTCTACTTTACAATCGTGCGCGCCGCCGTGCCGCTGCCTTCGATCAGCAACGCCTACATGATTCGTCCCGGCACGGGTTACATAGGACTGACGCGCGGTTTTCAACACACGACCGGCGATGAACTGCACGATGCGATTGTCGATTTGAAGAAACAAGGGATGCGCCAGATCATTTTAGATTTGCGCGGCAATCCCGGCGGGCTGCTCGATCAGGCGATTGATGTGGCGGGCGAATTTTTGCCGCGCGGACAAACCGTTGTTTCCGTGCGCGGGCGCGAATACTCGCAGCCCGCCGTATATCGCTCGAAGGGCACAGACCCGGAAGATTTCCCGCTCGTCGTGTTGGTTAACCGCAACTCCGCTTCGGCTTCGGAAATCGTCGCGGGCGCGATTCAGGACAACGGGCGCGGACTGCTCGTCGGCGAAACAAGCTTCGGCAAAGCGCTTGTCCAACGCGTCTTTCAACTTCCCTTCGGCACGGGACTGACGCTTACCACAGCGAAGTATTACACGCCCTACGGACGCTCTATCCAACGCGATTACTCGAACGGCTCGCTCTACGATTACTACGTGCGCCACGACACAGCCGATGAACCGCAGCCACGCGCTCCGCGCACGCCCGGCCAAGCCATTCAACCAATCGCACAGCCGACGCCCGCGCCCTCGCCGCATCCGCCGACCGGCCCCGCCGTTCGCACAGCGGGCGGACGCACCTTCTACGGCGGCGGCGGCATCACACCGGATTTGGATGTTAAGCAACCTGTCTTCACGCCCGCGCGCCTTCGTATCATGGAAGCGTCGTTTCAATTCACGCGCCAGCTTGCCGCCGGACAAATTCCCGGCCTCGAAAACTACCGCATCGAAAAAACAGAATACGAACACGCCCCGCGCCCGACCGATTACCCCGTCACGGATCGCGTCCTCGACGCCTTCCGCTCCTTCGTCAAGCGCGACGGCAATCTCGCCCTCGAACCCGCGCAGATCGACGCTGAAGCCGACTTTACCAAGCTACGCCTGCACGAAGAAATCATCACCGCCGCTTATTCCACAGACGCCGGAGCGCGTGTGTTGTTGGACGGCGATCCGCAAACCATGCGCGCCCTCGAAGCCATGCCCGACGCCAAACGCCTCGCCGAAAGCGTCCGCAACAATGCTTCTGTGAGTTGAAGGTAGCAAAATAGTAAGTAGTGGGTTAGTTTGAGGTTCTCGCCCTGTATTTATCGCGCTGATAATTTGAAACTGTCCCACTACGAATGAATGCCTTTGATTGACAGCATCACTGCAAATAGCGATAATTGCAGTTGTCCTAATTCCATACTTCTATGAAGGCGCAGAGGGTTTTGATGCCCTAATGTCATGCTGGAACAAGAACTTAAATATTTCATCGAAAATCGCGCCGATTGGATAAATCTTTATCCGAACAAGTTCGTGCTAGTTAAAGGCACTGAACTTATTGGCACATTCGATACACTTGACGAAGCGCTCGCTGAAGGCGCGCGACGCTTCGGGCTTGAATCTTTTCTCGCTCGCCGCGTTGATCAGGATGAAAGAGAAATTAACATTCCGGCCTTAACTTTAGGACTACTTCGTGCCGATTCTTCACATTCAAATCAGCGGTCAGGGTCAAACTCCTGACGGTCAAACTGTTCAACTTCCTCCAAGTATTGCGCTTCAACAGCGAGGCCCGTGCCTTCAAGTAACGGTTGGCGTTGCACAGACTATTGCAAGCCAATTACTTCAGCAGGGCAAGATATTGCCGCCGCCGATTACCGGTTTTGCTTTAATAGATACTGGCGCATCATCAACTTGTATTGATGAAGATGCCGCCCAGCAACTTCAGCTTCCGGTTGTAAACGTCGTCAACATGGCTTCAGCATCTCACGCATCTACGCAAGCAAACGTCTATCCTATATTGATCGACATATTAGGTTTGCCGATTCCGATAAATGCTCCTCAAGCAATCGGCGCTGCGCTAGCATCGCAGGGGCTACTTATTTTGCTAGGACGCGATGTTCTTCAGTTTTGTACTTTAATCTACAACGGTTTCAACGGCGAAATAACCCTTGCCATATAATATTTTGTCCGTCTAGCTCTCGAATCAGATGTAAACAATTTCCGGCGTCTAATCTAATCAACCATTCTCACAATCAAGCATTTCAAATAGTAAGTCTCCGGCATGCTGAATAACACCGGATGATCGCGCGCCTGCATTCGCTTTTCCAGAAGTTGCACGCGGCGTTTGGCGTCGCGCGCGGCTTCTGCGACGAGTTCGAGAAAGATGTCTTCCGACATGTGATACGAACAGGTGCAGGTAATGAGCGTGCCGTTCGGGTTCAATAGTTTCATCGCGCGAAGATTGATTTCTTTGTAGCCGCGCGCGGCGGCTTTGATGCTCGCGCGATTCTTGGCGAAGGCTGGCGGGTCGAGCACGATGGTATCGAAGCGCTCGCGGGAGGCTTCCATTTCGCGCAGGGCGTCGAAGACGTTGGCTTCGTGAAATTCGACGTTGCGCGCGTCGTTTAATTTCGCATTGCGTTTGGCTTGCGCCACGGCGTCTGCTGAAATATCCAAACCGATAACGCTGTCGCACGCGGGCGCGAGATGCAGGGCGAATGCGCCGTTGAAGGTAAAGCAATCGAGCGCGCGCCCGTGCGCAAAGCAGCTGGCGGCCAGACGGTTTTCGCGTTGATCGAGGAATGAGCCGGTCTTTTGCCCGCCGAGCGGCGAGATGAGAAAGCGCACGCCGTCCTGCACGATCTCGAACTCTTCGGGCGCGTCACCGTAAACGAGTCCGGCTCGCAATTCTAAGCCTTCCAGCTCGCGCACGCGCGCATCGTTGTGCTCGATCACGGCGCGCGGCGCAAATTCTTCGACGAGTAGCTCAACAAGCATTTCCTTAATGGCATCGGTTCCCTGCGCGAGCGTTTGAAGAACAAACACGTCGTCATAAACATCTACGATCAGCGACGGCAGCAAATCGCCTTCAGAATAAACGAGCCTGTAAGCATTCGTATTCGCCTTGTAGCCCGCGCGTCGCCGCATGGCTTCGCGCAAACGTGTGCGCCACCATTCACGATCAATCCTTTCATCGTCGAGCGTTAAAAGGCGCAAAGAGATTTCCGAGCGGTCACTATAAAAAAATTGTCCGACAAATTTCCCGCGTTCGTCGCGCACGCCGACAATCGCGCCGCCCGGAACATCCACCGCGTTCGTGATGTCGCTGCGGTAAATCCATAAATGACCGGCGCGGCTTACTCTCTCGGCTCCGCGTTTATTGACTGTGATGTGTTGGTTCATGTTTCTTTTGTCACTGAAGCCTTGCTTGTATCCGTTGAATTGCGTTCCTAATTAAATATGGACGAGCGCTATTCTTTCCGCCTTTCTATTCCGATGGCAAGTTGCGAAAGAGATTTCAGATAACAATTTTGATTTTAAGAATTAGAATTACTATTGACTTTGATAAAAAGAGAGATTATGCTCCCGCGCAAGAGTCAAAGCATGAGAGTTACCGATAAGAGACAGGGCGGCGCGGAAATGTTGCGCCAAAGGCTTGAAGCGCGCGGCGGGCATCTGACAAAGCAGCGCGTCGCAGTGTTCGATTACCTGAGCCGTGTCGAGCATCATCCGACTGCCGACGAAATCTTCCTTGCCGTCAAAGGCAAATTGCCCAGAATTAGCCTCGCGACCATCTACAATAATCTGGAAACGCTCGTCGAATGCAATGTCGTCTCTAAGTTGAGTTACGGCGATGGTTCGGCGCGTTACGACATACGGACGGATCATCATTATCACACGCGCTGCTTGAAGTGCGGCAAGCTATGGGACTTGGATTCTGCGGAAGGCGCTGAAGCGTTGAAGCGTATCAAGCCGCAAAAGGGATTTGAAGTAAAGGATTACCGTCTGGAGCTCTTAGGCCACTGCCGGGAGTGCCGCCGGTAATCTTTTTTGCGAAACAAGCTTTACTGAGAACACGGAGGAACTTATATGAGTGACGAAAAGATGAACGAAAAGAACGAGGGCATGACAGATGCGAAGCCCAGCGAGCGGGATAAACCACAGCCGGAGTTGACCAACCGGCAGGGACACCACATTTACGATAATCAAAACAGCCGCACGATTGGTGACCGGGGGCCGACGACGCTCGAAAATTATCAATTCCTAGAGAAGATCAGCCACTTTGACCGCGAGCGCATTCCCGAACGCGTCGTTCACGCACGCGGCGCGGGCGCGCACGGCTACTTCGAGGCTTACGGCACTATCGGCAGCGATCCGGCGAGCAAGTACACGCGCGCAAAATTGTTTCAGGAAAAAGGCAAGCGCACGCCCGTCTTCGTGCGTTTCTCGACCGTGATTCACGGCGGCACATCGCCGGAAACTGCCCGTGACCCGCGCGGCTTCGCCGTCAAATTTTACACGGAAGACGGCAATTGGGATTTAGTCGGCAACAATTTGAAAGTCTTTTTTATCCGCGACGCGATCAAATTCCCGGATGTGATTCACTCGCTCAAGCCAGACCCTGTGACGAATAGACAAGACCCGAACCGCATCTTCGACTTTATGAGCCTGACGCCTGAATCAATGCACATGCTGACGTTTCTTTTTAGTCCGCGCGGCATTCCCGCCAACTACCGCGAGCAGGAAGGCGCGGGCGTCAACACGTACAAGATGTACAACATGGAAGGCGAAGGTGTCTTGGTCAAGTATCACTGGATTCCGAAGCAGGGCGTTCGTTCGCTGACGCAGGCGCAGGCAGACGAGATACAGGCGACGAACTTTAACCACGCGACGCAGGATTTATACGAAGCCATCGAACGCGGAGATTTCCCGGAATGGGAATTTCAGATTCAGGTTATGTCCGACGACGAACACTCGGAACTCGATTTCGATCCGCTCGACGACACGAAAACATGGCCGGAAGATCAGTTTCCGATGCTGCCCGCAGGCCGCATGGTTCTGGACAGAAACCCGTCGAACTACTTTGCGGAAGTCGAGCAGGTCGCTTTTGGCACAGGCGTGCTTGTTGATGGACTCGACTTCTCGGACGACAAAATGCTGCAAGGCCGCACGTTCTCATATTCCGACACGCAGCGTTACCGCGTCGGGCCGAACTATCTGCAACTGCCTGTCAACAGCCCGCAGAAACACGTCGCAACTAATCAACGCGACGGACAGATGACTTACAACGTGGACGGCAACGAGGCGGGCGGGAATCCGCACATCAACTATGAGCCGAACAGTCGCGGCGGCTTAAAGGAATCTCAAGGATCGGGCAAGTCGCACACGCCTTACGTCGAAGGCAATCTCGTGCGCCAGAAGATCAGCCGGACAAACGATTACAAGCAGGCGGGCGAGCGTTACCGCGTGATCGAAGATTGGGAACGCGATGACCTTATCAACAATCTGGTCGGACTGCTCAAGCAGTGCAACAGAGACATACAGGAGCGCATGGTCTGGCACTTCTCGCAGTGCGATAAGGATTACGGCCAGCGCGTGGCAGACGGCATCGGCGTCAAGGTCGAAGACATCAACCCCGAAAGCATCGGCCTTAAAGTCGAAGGAGCGGCGACAAACGAAAAAGCGATGGAAACCGCTCGCGGCTAAACGGGAGTTCTCTTTTGATAAAAAAGGCGTCCGAAGCTGGATTGAACTTCGGACGCCTTTTTATTGAAAGAGGTGTGTCGGGTTAAAAACGAATTGAGCGCATTACAGTGATTCTCGATTGCGTGCGAGGCAAAAATAATTGTAGGGGCAGGGCTAGTCCCTGCCCGCGTTTTATGTAATTGCAATACGGGCAGGGCTAGTCCCTGCCCCTACATAAATCTGCCTTTCATTGATTAAGTCGTGTGCAATCAAGAATCGCTATAGAGTCTAAACCGTATAAAGCTCTTCGAGAAATTGCAGATTCATCGCGCGCACTTTTTGCGAATCGTAGGAAGCAAGACATTCGATCAATTTTTCGACTGCCGCCGGATCAAACTGCGTGCCTGCGCCCTCGCGCAATCTGGCGATGGCAGTTTCCTGCGGCAAATGTTTGCGATAAGGACGGTCGCTCATCATCGCATCATACGCATCCACGACGGCAACGATGCGTGCTCCGAGCGGAATATTTTCGCCTTCCAGACACGATGGGTAGCCGCCGCCGTTCCACCATTCGTGATGGTGCTTGACGATGCCATGCACGATTGCCAGATTCGGCATACTGCGAATCGCCTGTTCTCCGTAATCGACGTGCAGGCGCATGGCGGCAGTTTCTTCGGGCGTCAAGCGTCCGGGCTTACGCAGGATTCCTTCAGGGACGCCGATTTTGCCTATGTCGTGAAGCAGCGCGCCGAGTTTGAAATTCATCGCTTCCGATTCCGAAACATTGAAACGCTGCGCGATGGCTTCCGTTAAATCGACCATCATGTTGGAATGCTCGCCCGTATAACTGTCTTTGACGGCGAGCAAAGAAATAAGCGCCTTGACAGTCGAAATAAGAGATTGGCGCGCTTCTGCTTCGAGCACGCGATTGCGCTCTTTGATAGCGCTCATCACCAGCACGTTGTCGATGACATTCAGAAGCTCGGAGTGGCCGAAGGGCTTGCACAAATAAGCGGCGAGGCCTGCTTCGAGTAGCTCGCGTTGTTCCGCTCCATTGCCTGTGCGCGCGGTCAGCATGATAACGGGCGTGTGGCGCAGATGCTGTTCAGTGCTGTTCGATAATTCGGCGAACACTTCTCTGCCGCTCATGCCGGGCATCATGTAATCGAGCAGGATCAGATCGGGATGCAGTTCGCGCGCCGCCTGTAAACCTTGCTGCCCGCTTGCCGCGCCCGCAAAGCGATAGCCCGCCCGCTCCAGACTAATGCGACCAAGCTTCAGAAGCGACGGATCATCGTCGATGAATAAAACGAGTTTATCGGTATTTTGATTTATGCAGGGCATCGCTTTCCATCCTAATATCGTCCCGTGTTATGGCGAGAACGGAAAGCGTTAGGCTTCCGTTCCTGCCAGATGGTTATGTGCGATGAGGTGTGCTAGCCTGACGCGCAAGCGTTATTCGCGGGGCGGCGAATTTCATAAACGCACGCGGGCATCTTCCTTCAAGCCGTAACGGGAGAAAGGCTTTTGTTTATTCAACTCACACAAAGTAATTGAATAATCGAAGACACCGAAAGCAGTATAGCGTAAAATGTCCGGACGCATCAACGACTGTTTTCTTTTTAGGATTGCAGCCGGTAAAGTACGTGCCTGACATTTCGTCCGGATTGTGGAGCGAGAAAAATTTTGACACAGGAAATCAAGCAGCGCCTTCAAGGTGAACTGGAAGAATTGGAAACGGAACTGCGCATACATCTGCCGAAACAAATTAAACTCGCATTAGAGTTCGGCGATCTGCGCGAGAATGCGGAATACCGCGCGGCGCTTGATCGTCAGGAGATCGTTCGCGCGCGCATAGGGCAGTTGCGCCAGCGCCTGAGCGAAGTTTCGTCAATTGATTTATCGAAGGTGCCGCATGGCCGCGCCGCTTACGGCTCGACGCTCGTGCTCTATGATGCAGAGCGCGAAGAAGAAATAACTTACAGGCTCGTTACGCCGGAAGAAAGCGATCCGCACGGAGGCTTGATTTCGACCACCTCGCCTGTCGGCAAAAGTTTGATGGGCAAGGAAGAAGGCGATGAAGTCGTTGTACGCACGCCCGCCGGAGCGCGCACTTTCGAGATTCGCAGCCTCCTCACGATTCACGATAAAGCGGCGGAAGGTTAAGCAACAGGGCCACGAAATCAACCCCCGCAGAGCCGGACAATCAGCCGACGGCCGTTCTCTACGACGATCAACTCACTGTCGCATAAACCATGAGCGCTAGATGAAGTCCTGACTTTTACACTTATACGAGCCTTACTGGAACAAAAGCATCTGCGCGTTATTTTGGGCATGACTTGGACATGTTCAATTCACTTCCATACTTAGCGCTCTGTACTAATCCACGCGAACTTGCCTGCAGTTCATAAATTCGTTTTAGAGTGCAGCGAGCTTTTGCGCGTTGTTATCCCATGGGTGGAACCCATTGATAGAGCTAGATAGCAGAGCTGTAGCTATTGTTTGGTGTTTTGTCGCGGCGATTCTTTCGTATGTGCTCAGCAGCACTGGCATTACCGCTTTAGGTGAAAAGACTTGTTCATATCGCTGGCGCGCGGCTCGTCCCATGCGCGCGCGTAGGTCTTGGTCGGCAGCTAATTGACTCATAGCGATAGCGAGCGCCGTCGAATCTCCGGGCGGAACGAGAATTCCTGTTTGTGCCGTCACCATGTCTGCTATCCCTCCAACATCCGAAGCGATCACCGGCAGCCCACATGCCATCGCCTCCACAAAGCTGTTTGGCGTGCCTTCCGTTAGTGACGGAAGCACGAAGACATCCAAGCTACGCATGAAGGCGGTCTTTTCTTTCACCTGATCGTATGCGCCGATGAGCTGACAGCGAGTGGCTACTCCGGCTTTCTTGATGCGCGATGCAGCCTGCTGCTGTTGCGAGCCGATACCGGCAATTTTGAGGAAGCTGTTAGCCGAACTTTTGTACAAAGAAGCGAAAGCTTCAATCAAAACCAGAAGGCCTTTGAGATGTTCAAGGCGTGCGGCGAAACCAAAGGTCACAGTATCGGGAGACCTGCGGGATATTTCCTGTTCCTCAAGTAAATCCTCTGTCATAACCGGAAGCACCGAGAGCGGAGTTGAGCAAGTCAATTGTTTGTAATGCACCCCTGAAACGAAACAGGTAGTTAAGCACTGGTTGATTGACAAAGTTGCTGCTCGAACTGCGGCTGGCGGTAGATAGCCAAGAGCCGAGTGCAACCGCTTTTTATTGTAAACCGCTTCGATGAAGTGCGCGATGCTTTGTCGGGCTTCATTCATTGTTTCGTATTCTGAAAGATAGACTTCTTCCTCTTTCAACGTCCGCATGAACCGCTCGCACCGTGCGTTGTCATACGGATTACCACGCCGCGACATACTGATTTGAATTAATCGTTCTTTGAGCAAATCTGTGTAATCACCTGAAGCATATTGCACGCCTCTGTCGGAATGATGCACGAGACCATCGCCAACCTTGCGTGTTGCCAATGCCCTGTGCAACGCGGCGAGTGCTACTTCAGTGTCCAAAGAACGGCTGATTGCCCATCCGACACAGCGGCGACTGTAAGCATCAAGGATGGCTGCCAGATAAACGAACCCGTGCACGAGTCGCACGTAAGTGATGAAGGCTCTCCACAGTTGATTGATGCCGGTTACTTTCATCTGGCGCGCCAGGTTCGGATATACGCGGTGCGCGTGTTGACTATCGGTCGTGCGACAGAAACGGTGACGCCTCTTGCATAGCAACTCCTGCTGGCGCATTGCGCGCAAGACCGTCTTGCCATTAACGCGGCGTCCGCCTCTCCTGAGTTGTGCTGTGACTCTGCGGTAGCCATCAGAGGGCATCTCAAGAGCAACTGCTTTGACTGCCGTGTGCAACTCCACATCGCGTGATTCGGCAGTAGCACGGCGATGCCGGTAAAACTGTGCGCGTGTTATCTGAGCCGGACGACACATCCTGACGATAGTTAAAGCGCCGTTCGCCTCTGCTTGCGCAGTGTGAATCAGTCGTGCCATTACTCGTATCCACTCTCGCCTTGTCAGCTCTTTTCTTCGAGCACAGTCAAAGCTTTTTTTAAGAAGTCGTTCTCCATGGTCAGTCGCCCGACCATGCGTTCGAGTTCTGAAACACGGGCGGGCGCAGTGTACGCATGACCGTTGCCGGCAAAGGCGCGGTCTTTATACTGGCGATGCTGTTTGCGCCACTTAACGATGGTGTTTGGTGAAAGCTGATGCTCACGGGCAGCTTCGGATTGCGACTTCCCGGCTTCGACTTCGCGGATGACTTGGAGTTTGAACTCTTTGGTGAACTGTCTGCGCTCGAGACTCATCTGGTTGCCTCCTTTTGGCTATTATAGCGGTTTTCATTTGAGTGTAACCTCATAACCGCAATGCCGAAACCAATTCACACAATCGCTTGCCGTGATTGTTTCGAGCGCCGCGGCGATTGCCTTTTCCAATTCGGCTTGGGTTCGCG